>Ga0181567_10000011_pt1 | contig 131988 bp, 92 predicted proteins | sample 101ome_14_FD_133761 | JGI IMG/M metagenome (GOLD analysis project Ga0181567, IMG submission 133761) | Coastal salt marsh microbial communities from the Groves Creek Marsh, Skidaway Island, Georgia - 101403AT metaG (megahit assembly) | ecosystem: Environmental > Aquatic > Marine > Intertidal...
GCCTGCGAACTCTGGCCGCCTCGTCGACGCCGCAAAACAAGCCGCATTCTCCGGCTCCGGCGGCGCAACAATCGCCGAACGCGCTCCAATTCCCGACGTGATCCGGAACGACGCACGAGGTTTTGTTAAAGCCCACCAGCGGTCGAAACCGGCGTTGCGCTCGTTTCGCGCTGAGCGTCGCCACGCGCTTCGCCGAGGAGACGGAGATCACGCGCACGTCGTCCGTGTCCAAATCTCTGTCAAAGTTTCCCTGCACGAACACGCCCTCCGGATACTCGCGTCGCGCCCACGTCGCGCGCTCGCGAAACTTCTTCGCATCCTTGACGACGAACAGCGCGCGCCCCGGTCCCAAGACCGTGCCGGGCTTGAGGCGGTATCTCCACCCGCCCGGCGTCGAAATCGTCCAAAAGGAGACGTCGACGGCGTACCCGTTGGGATTGCTCAGTTTTACGTACGCCTCGTCCCCGTACCGCCGCGCGTGCGACGCGAACACACGGGCGTTCGAAGGTATCGACGGAGGAATCATGTACGCGTACTCGTTGAACAATTGGTCCCGTCTCTTCGGAACGATTTGCGACAGCAATTGCGTTACGCCCTGATCGATGGCGCGCACCGCGCCGACGGACCATTTTTCGCTATCTCGAAGCGCGTCCTTACGAATCGTCTGCAGCGTGTTTCGAACATACTTGTCGACGAACGATGTCGCCAGGATATCGTCCATGAGCGTGCGCAATCGGGTGAGATACATCTCCTTGGTGGGCCAATGCGTGAGTAAGACGTCGATGAGCACGTTGTACGTCGAACTCGGGTCTTGTTCCGGATATTTCGGATCCGCGTAAAAGATGTCCTGCGGATGGTTCCGATCGCAGTACAACGGGCTGTTAAACTTTTCACACGAGAGTATGCAGTACGCCGTGCTGCTCGGCGAGCACTCGCTCGGCGAGCACAGACCGGTGCCGTACCGTTTATCGCCGGGAAAAGCGTCTTCGACGTCCCACGGCAGACGCGACCACTCCCCCGTCCAGTCTTTGTGCATGTAGTAATTCTTCGTACATCGATCCGCACCGAGCATGAGCGTCTGCGCTGCCATCTCGTTGATCAACGCCGGCAGGTTGAGAGTGTCGTATAAGAGGTGCGCGGCGCCGTTGACGTCGGCGCGCGCGCGTTCGATGGTTTGCGTGAGTTCCCACAAATCGTCCCAATTGTCGCGATCGCGTTTCGACGCCTTGCGATAAATCTCGGGACACCCGTCGTTCATCCACCGCATGGGGTAATCGGGCGTCGCGTACGGACACGGAATGGACGGATTTCCGTGCCTGAGGTTCGAGTACTTCCAGTGTACGGCTTTGTAGAGCGGCCCCTTGGGATCCATACCGTTACGCTTCAGAAACTTGCCGTCGACTTGTTCGACGAAATAAAAGAGACCGTAAAAGTCATTGTTCACCCTGACGTGGACGTATTTCGTCAGCGACGCGGGCACGCCCGCGCGTCTCAAAATGTGAAACGCCAACGTCTCTCGTAGATAGGTTTCCTCTCCAGGTTCCTGGTACGCGCTGTGCAGATTAATCTCCTCCACGCGTCGCTCGCCCGCATCGAATCGGAACACAGATCCCTTAAAATCGAGCTTAAACTTGTGTTTCGGCCACTGCGCCGCGGATAGATCGACGCCGATGACGGCTTCTTTTCGATTACTCCCCCGCCGGCGCATAAACACGTTGTCGTAAAATTCGCCCTCAAAGTACACGCTCACGCGCGCGCCCTCGTCCGTCGTGATCCTCCAGTAATCCGGCGTGAACACGTGTAACACGGGTAGCGTCGTGTCCACCCACAGACCCTTCTCGAGCACCGTCCCAAAGTACTTCGGCCCTTTCCCGTCCTCGCCGGGCCACGGCGTCTCGTAATACGACGGCGCCGTCGTCGTCACCCTCCATCGCACGCGCTCACCCGGCGCCACGCCTCCCGTCCGGCACCTCCCCGCGTACACACCATCATTCGCGTATTCATCCGGCCACACGCCGTCGTCTCGCATGGCCTCCTCCGTCTCCGCGTTCCAACCCGCGCGACACCGCAGTTTCGCCTCGACGCCGCGTCCCCACCCAGACGTCTCGATCGTCGCTCGCACGACGACGTCGTCCCCCGGCGCGAGCGACGACCCATCCACGGGCCCCGCCGCGCGCACCGCCGTCACCGTCGCCCCCAGCGCCCCCCTCGCGCGTCCCGCGACGACGCACGCGCACGCCACCGCCGTGGTCACCACCGTGGTCACCACGTCGTTCGACTTTGCGCGCGCCTCTCGTCGCGCGCGTCGCGTCATCGTCCCCGATCGCGCGCGATTCACGACGCACATATTTTTCACAACCGTTCTCGCGCCTCCGTCTCGCGTCTCGCGTCCCGCGCGCGCGCGGTTCGCGCGCGTCGTCTCGGACCCTCGGACGAACGCGAGGCACCGCCCGCGCGCGCGAGACTCGTCGACGCGCGCGAGCGACGCGCGCGAGCCTCGCGCGCGCGAGGATACCGCGGGAAAATTTCCCGCGCGCGACGCGTCGGTTCACGACGTCGACGGACGCGCGCGAGCGACGGGACGGGACGACGAACGCGTGAGAGAGGCTGCGCGACGGGGCGAGGTGACGGACGAGAGCTCGAGCCATGGTGCGCGCGAATGCGCGAATGCGCGCGGTGATGCGGCGCTCGACGACGGCGTGCGCGGTGATGCTCGATGTGATGATTGACCGTGAATCGTTCCCGCGCGGTCGGGACGCGACGCGCGACGCAGAGACGGAAACAAAAGCCGCAGAGAACGGAATTCGCGGGACTCGACGTCGTCGCCGAGGGCGCGTTGGCGCCGACGGAGGTCGTGCGCGAGGCGGTGGAGGAGGATGTGAAGCCGAAGGTGTCGTTCAGTTCGTTGACGAGACACGATGGGGCGGTGATGGAGCACTCGAAGGCGCATCCGAGGATGTTGAAGAGTGCGTCGGCGTCGACGCGCGCGAGAGAGACGACGCTTTTTGAAAAAACAAAGCGACGCGCGACGACGACGAATCATCGAATCGGGAAGAGGACTGACGACGGTGTTCGCGCGGTGTAGGTAATGCGACGAGTCATGTGTGGCCGTTGGGGGCGTTGGCGGAGCTCATCGATAAGTGCGTGCGCGCGAAGCGAACAACCGTCGACGAAACGCGACGCCGCGCGCGAGTCGACGACGAAAAAAAGTGAGGCCCTCGACGAGCGACTGACCGACTCTACCTTTGATTTTCGACGCGATCAGCGCGCAAGACGCTGAGTGCGGCGCGACCGCGGTACACGTCGACGCCATCGATCTTGCGAACCTGGAAAATCCAAAGAATAGTTACGGCATCGTCGTTCAGGACGACGGGTGTGGGATGAATCGACGCTCGCTCATCGGCATGCTCTCCTTTGGTTTCAGCGACAAGGAGCACAAGGTTGGAAACGTCGGTCGATTCGGGATCGGTTTCAAATCTGGATCCATGCGTTTGGCGAAAGACGCGCTCATCTTTACGAAACGTGACGGGCACGCGCACGTCGCCTTTCTCTCGCAATCGTTTCTCGACGACACCGAGTTGGACGACATTCTCATCCCGATGTTTTCTTGGAAGATGGAGAAAGACTCCGTCAAAGGGAAGACGACGTACGTCGCGAGCGAACCGACGAACACGCAAAAGTGGGACGATCACATGGCGGTCATCTTGCGATACTCGTTCGTGCGCACCGAGCGAGAGCTGTTGCAAGAGTTGGATAAAGTTGTCGGCGAACACGGGACGCGCATCGTCTTGTTCAATTTACGCGATCCGCCCGAGCTCGATTTCACATGTTTCAAGGATGATATTCGTCTCGTTGGTGCGATCCCGGATGAAAACCAACGCACCGCTCGCGGACCCGTGTTCCAGCAGACGCGCGAGGGTCAACAGGCGACGCTGGACGTGCCGGAGGATTATAGTTTGCGCGCGTACATGGAAATTTTGTACCTGCGCCCGCGGTGCGTCTTTACGCTTCGCGGCACGCGCGTCATCCCTCGGTGTCCGATCGAACATCTCTCTCGCGAGTACTACGCGTTCCCCGAGTATAAACCTCGAGGTTTCACCGAGGGCATCAGCGTGCACATAGGCTACGCCGATGACGATGGGAAAAAGTGTGGGTTTCACATTTACAATAAAAATCGTTTGATTCGCATGTATCAACGATTCGGGTCGCAGTTGCAGGCGAACACGATGATGAAGGACATGCTCGGCGTCGTCGAGGCGGAAGCGCTCGAGCCGACGCACAATAAGCAAGCATTCAAGGAGGTGGACATCACGTATCAAAAGTTCAAGCGGTACATCGTGCAGTGCATGAATGATTATTACTTTGGTATTCAAAAGTTTCGCATGGCGGGCGGAGGAGGGCGAGGCAAAGAGTCAACTAGAGGCGCCAGAGCCGGTGAAAACGCTGCGAAGCGACGTAAAATTCTTAGAAAGGCGGCGAGACGCGATTCCACGGATGCGAGCGACGAAGAGAGCGACGAAGAGCAGGAGATTACCGCCGCCACGGCGCGGAAAGAGCGCGCGCAGCGCGCGTCGGTGCGCGGTCGACCAAGAGGCAGACTCGTGACGCGCATGTCGCGCATGAAGATGATTCATCGCCAACTCATGGTGCACAAGAACGCCTATATTTTTTTGAAACCGGTCGATCCAGTGTATTGGGAGATTCCAGATTATTTTGACGTCATCAAAAATCCGATGGATCTCGGAACAATCAACGAGCGTCTCGAGACGGATGACTATTACACGGAGGAAAATTATCAAAAGTACGCCGACGACGTGCGACTGGTGTGGTCGAACGCGATGACGTACAATAAGGAGGACGACGTGGTGTACAAGATGGCGCGCATCATGTCGAGAGAGTTTGAATACCATTGGCAACAGAAAATAGTAGACGCCGACTTCACGTACGCGCCGGTGAAGGAAATAGGTAAGGGCGACGACATGACGATTGATTCGCACGCAAACGAAGGCGACGACGCGATAAACGAACCGACGAGATCGGACGCGGTCGCGGCAGCGAACGACGCGAGTGCGCCATCGCCGACGGTGGCGCCACAGATACTCGTGAACACGACGCCCGCGGTGCTGGAGGAGGGCTCTCGCATCGTGCGCGTGCCCGAGGCGCTCAGCACTCTGCTCGACGAAACCTTCTTCAAAACGCTCGAAGAGAGCTACGTGCAGCTCGAAAAAGAGCTCGCTGAGGAAAGGAAAGCAAACGAACGGTACGTGGATGAGAACATCAAATCGGGTCCGAGCGGTACGGCGACCATCACGGCGGAGCAACTGATGGCGTTCAAGGCGGAGCTCGCGCGACTGCGCCAACGCGTCGAGACGCGCGAGAAGGAACTCGAGGTCGAGCGCGCGAAAGTGCGCAAGCTCGAGTCTGAGAACCAGAGACTCACCGCGGAACACGCGATCAATCTTGGCAAACCGATGCCCAAGGCGCCGACGTCGACGTTGGTGACGGATGCGACCACCGTGGCGTTGGAGATGAAAAAATTAGTCGCGTACGTTCAAAAGCACGTCCATGATTCCATCGACGTTCGAGCGGACGGGTGGCGCGTGCAAATCTTCGTTCGTAAGAACGGCAAACTCGCCGGATCGACGTACAAGGAGTTCCTCTCGCCCGACGGCGTGCGTATGCGCTCGATGAAGGAAGTCGTCGGGAACTACTACGCTCGCGCACCGTCCGCCCGAAACCCCGTCCACGCTCTACCGCCATCAGCGACGCCGACGATGACCGAAGAGAAAGCCGAAGAGGTCTTCGAAACAAAATTGGACGCGCCGCGCGAGGGAACTCCCGAAAAAACGCCCGCGATGGACGCGTGCGCGTCGCCGCAAGGACTCGACGCATGTCGACGCGAGGACCTGACGTCGCCGTCCAAGCTTCGTGAAGTCGCCGTCGCCACCGAGGGTCCCGCGCTCGACGACTACGAACCGCTCTCAGAATTTCTCCGCAAGCAGCAGCCCCCGACGAAACCGAGCGCCGCGCGCGCGTGACGCCGTTATAATAACAATGGATTCGTCGTCTCGTCGTCGTCCAAACGTTTCCACCGCGCTAACGTCTTCAGTTCGCGGTCGATGGTCGTCGACGCCTCGGGCGACGACCGTCGACCGTCGCGCGCCGCGATGAAGACGCCGTTTTCGCACCTCTCGTACGCGCCCGACGGCGCGCGCGCGCGACGTGGCGACGCGGCGAGCGCCGCACGCGCGCCCCAGAGCGATTGTCTGAGCTGTCGCGTCTTGGGCACGTCCGCGTGCGCGCTCGGCGCCGCGATGGTGGCGTGGGAGATATATCGAGAACCGCGACGGGCGATGTCGCATCGACTCGCGATGGGCGTCTTCGCGGGCGCGTTCGTCGCCCTCGGGGCGTACAGGGCGACGATGTAGCGGCGAGCGCGGTTGTTAACATAACACACTGTACTTGTAGTCTAGTCCTTCTTCTTCATGCAGTCTGGCCACTTGGAGAGGTCCATGTGCTTGATCGGGGCGAACGTCTTGCGGTGATAGATGCACGGACCGTACTTGTCGATGGCGGCCATGTGCGCCTTGGTGCCGTATCCCTTGTGGTCTTTGAAACCGTACATCGGAAACTCCTTGTCGATTTCCAACATCATGCGGTCACGCGTAACCTTGGCGATGATGGACGCCGCAGCGATGGCGACGTTCTTGGCGTCTCCCTTGACGATGGCCTCAGCCTTACCCTCCAACGGTTTCGGCACGCGGTTACCGTCGATGAGCACCCAGTCCACGTTTGGCACGTCCGCCGCGCTCTTCGTCATCGCCTCCATCGTGCACTCCAAAATGTTAATCTCGTCGATGCGATCCTGATCGATGATGCACACGCCGTACTCGATGTCCTTGTTTGCCATCAATTCCTCGAAAATCTCCTCGCGTCCCTCCTCGGTGAGCTGTTTGGAATCGTTGACGCAATCGACGACGCAATCCTTCGGCACGTAGCACGCCGCCGCCACCACCGGTCCCGCCAACGGTCCTCGCCCCGCCTCGTCCACGCCGACGACGCGATGACGTCCAGCCTCCCAGTGCTTCTTCTCGTGCGATCGATCGGGTCCCGGTCCCGCCGCTTTCTTTGCCCGTTTTGCCGGCACCGCCTCGAACGCAGCCGGTTTGGACGTCTTACGCCCACGAGACGTCGTCTTCGTCGCCTTGGCGTCACCCGCGGCGCCGTTCGCGCCCGCGGCATCGTTCTCCGTCGCCTTGGCCTCCGTCGTCACCGATCGCGCGTGCGGCAGCGCCGCGGCGGCCGCGAGCGTCTTGCTCTCGCTCATCTTGACGCCCTTGACGAGAAACGCGCCCAAACCCATCTGCGTCTTCGGTTTCGCCGCGCCGACCGCCGTCACCTTGCGCGCGCCGTTCGTAGACATCCTGGTTATCCTTTGCGTGAGTGCGTGCGCGAATCGCGCGCAGAGCATGCGCGGGAGTGCGGTGTCCCCGCCGACAGACGAGGAGCGTTTGAAATATCCACAATCGAAAGTTTGTTGAGACTACAATTGAAGCACTAAGGTCGAGGCGAGCGTCGATGAGAGCGACGCGGATGACTTAATTCGCGTTTTGCATGTTGGCCATCACGAGCCAGCTCGTCGCGATCGCGGCGAAAGTGACCCATCCCGCGACTTGCCAGTAAAAGTCGTCGTCCCCGTCCGGCTTACCGCCGCCCATGCCACCGCCCATACCACCGTGCGCGCCCGCGTACGCCTGTTGCTGCGCCGCCTGTTCCGCGAGTTGGCGCTGCAACTCGGCGTGCAAACCCGGAGCCTTGTCCGTCATCTCCAGCGCCTTGCGGTAAATCTCGTTGTTTGGCTCCTCGTCGAGCGCCCTGCGAAAGCACGATTTCGCCTCTTCAAAGTACTTCATCGCCTCGTGCGCGTCCGGAAACAGGAAACCCTGACTCGTCAACGCGTTACCGAGACACCAGAGCGCGTCGTGTTTCTTCGGATTGATGGCGAGCGCGAGTTCAAACTTTTGCACCGCCTCCTCGATCATGTCCACCGCCTCGGGCCCCTGACGAAAGTGCGCGAGCTCGAGCAACGCGCCGCCCCACCGCGTCAACACCTGCGCATCTTTCGGGTTCTGTTTATGCTCCGCCTCGGCGCGCGCGCGCGCGTCCTCGAAGAAGAGCATGCGCTCGACCTCTTCGCGCGGTAATCCTTCCGCCATCTCGTTCGACGCTCGGTCGTTTGAAACCCCACGGACGCACCGACTACCGTGCGACGCACCGACGCTCGAGCGTTTTCCTCGAACCTCTCCCTCGACCGACGACGCCGTCGACGAGATGTGACGCCTCGCGCGGCGCCCACATCGTTTTCGAACCTACCACCGTGTTTTGTTGCCCAATTTTGGGGCTCGACACACATGTGCGACCCTCACACGCGCGCGCGTCGCGTCGGTCGCGCGTCCACCGATGGCGGTGCTTCTAGAGACGTCAAAGGGCGACGTCGTCATCGATCTCTTGGTCGACGACGCGCCGAAGACGTGCTTGAACTTTTTAAAGTTGTGCAAGCTCAAGTACTACAATCACTGTAAATTCTTTGACGTGCAAAAGGATTTCATGACGCAGACGGGCGATCCCACGAACACGGGTCGCGGTGGAGAGTCCGCGTACGGTCTCGCGAGCGGAGACCCGAAGTCGCGGTTTTTCGAGGACGAGATACACCCGACGAGGAGACACGAAAAGATGGGCACGGTGAGCATGGCGCCGGCGTCGGCGAACGCCAACGCGTCGCAGTTCATCATCACCACGCGCGATGGGCCCGTGGACGCGTTGGACGGCACGCGAACGATTTTCGGACACGTGTCTGAGGGTTTAGATGTCATTCGTGCCATCAACGATGCGTATTGCGACGAGAAGGGTCGGCCGTGGCAAAACATTCGCATCAAGCACACCATCGTGCTCGACGACCCGTTCGAAGACCCGCCGGGACTCGCCGCGCTCGTGCCGGACGCGTCACCGCCGAGACCGGTCGATGAGGACGACGATAGATTAGAGGATGATTTCGACGTCCAAGCGGAGATGAATAAAGACGCCGCGGTGGTGGAGGAAGAGAAGCGCGTGAGGGAGGCGCACAACCGCGCCGTCGTCCTCGAGCTCATCGGCGACTTACCCGAGGCGGAGGCGAAACCTCCCGAAGAGTCGCTCTTCGTCTGTAAGCTCAATCCGGTGACGACGGATGAAGATTTAGAGATCATTTTCAGTCGGTTCGGTAAGGTGACCGGATGCGACGTCATACGCGACTTCAAGACGGGGGCGAGTCTCGGCTACGCCTTTGTCAACTTTGAGCGAAAATCCGAGGCTGAGGCGGCGTACTTCAAGATGGACAACGTCTTGATCGACGACCGGCGCATTCACGTCGATTTCTCGCAATCCATGCATCACCTGTGGAAGAATTTCAAGCGGTTCGGGAAGAACGGCGGGACAGCGGAGGATTTCAACGAGGCGGATCGTAAACGAAGTCGAGGCGTCAATCGAACGATTCAAGGCGGCGCCGGTCGAACGTTTGAGCTCAAATCAAGCGCGATGGGACACATCAGCGGTGGAAACGCTCGGTACGCGATGGCGACAGACAATAAGGAGGCGTCAAAGAGCGCGAAACACCGCGACGACGGCGGTGGGCGGCGACACCGCGATGGGAGCAGGGACAGAGACAAGGACGGCCGACGGAGGTCTCGATCGCGCGATCGAGAACGGAAACGAGAGCGATCGCGTTCGAGGGATAGAGAGCGACGGAAAGATAGAGACAGAGATAGGGACAGGGACAGAGATAGAAAACGAGATCGGTCGCGCTCTCGCGATAGAGAGCGAGACCGGGATCGAGATAGAAAAGATAGAAAACGGGACCGCCGTTGACATGTGATACGTACGCGCGTTACAATTTTGATCGCAGCACCTCCGCGTCGACCGATCTCTCGTGCATGACGCGCTCGCAAATCACCTCGGCGAGCTCGTAGACTTCTCGCCACGCGCAGTCCCACGCGTCTATTTTGTGCACGTTTGGATTCGCCGCGCGCGCGTCGTTCACGACAGCGTCGACGCGTCGACACAACTCGACTTCGATTTCCGACCGCGGCCCGTCGACGCCGCCGTCGTCTCCCCTCTTGTACGCGCCGAAACAATCGCGCGCGAGCTTTTGGGACAGTATTCTCGAATCACCCTCGGCAAATTTGCAACACTGCAAAAAGTCAGTGTTATCGAATCCCGTGCCCGCCATGAGCGCGTACGACCCGACCTCTTGCTTTAATCGAAAAGACAAATCGATGCTCGCCTCGACGGCTTTAATCTTCGACACGGCGATGGCGCGCGTTAAATCGGCGTTCGGGATCGTTTTCGCTCGCAAGTGTTCGCACAACTCGCGCTCGCACCTCGCGACGAAGGCGTCGAGTCTGTCGAGCGCGGCGTATCCCTCGGCATACAACGCGCTAAGCTGCGGCACGTCGGACAAGTAGGGCGTACTTCCTCGCATCACGCACGTCTTGGCGTCCGAATACGTCTTCGTATCGTCGTACAATCTTCTCGTGAACGCCAAAGCCGCCTGCGCCACCGCGATTCGACCGGTGTATAGTCTCTGACCGATCATGTCCATCGTCGACGCGCCGCCGCGCTTCTCCGCGCGGTACTCGCCCGTCTCGAAATCCACGCCGCCGTATTTCGACAACAACGAATCCCTCGGCGCCTCGAATCCGTCAAATCGGATCCAAAAGTTGTCTAAATCGTTCGCCGTCGTCTTCACGCCCATGTCCCCCATCGTGATGCCTCTCGCCAGGCGTTTCCCGATGCCCGGTCGCAGGTCCACGTAAAATCCATGAGGTCCTTTTGCCTGTCCGCCGACGATTAAATTCGCCACCACCACCGCCGAATCCGCTCGAAACCCGTTCGAGATCCAATTCTTCGTCCCGCCCTCCGCACCGCTCTCGATCACGAACGTCTGTTTGCCATGATCCCACGTCGCCGTCGTGTTCACGACGAGTCCGCTGTTCACCCCCGCCAGTCGCTCCGTCAGACAAAAACATCCCAACGCGCCCCTCGCCCGCGCCTCCCTCGCCCGACGTCGATGCGCCCTCGTCCCCAACGCCTGCACCGTGCCGAAACACAAATTATACGTCACCGTGAACCGAATCCAAAACCCCGGCCCGAGCGTCGTCGCCGTGGCGCGCGCCAACGCGCGGTGCGCCTCGAAAAATCTCTCGGGCCGCCGCTCGACGTCGTCGAACAGCAACGCGCCCGACCGCACCAATTTTCGTAGCGCCGCCGCCGACGCCCGCGTGGACATACCGCGCGAGAGGTGTAACGAATCGATCAATCGGTCGAAGTGCGCGCGGAATCGCGCGAGATCCGCGGCGACGGCGTCGTCATCGCGATGACTGGCTCGCATGAATTTCCTGGTAGTTGAGCGATTCGATGATGATGACGATGAATTCGAGCGATAGATTTGACGAGAGATTCGACGACGCGGCGACGGCGTGCGCGACCGCGTCGACGCGTACGCGCGCGCGACCGAGACCTCACGATCGACACCTCGCGCGGCGTTGAAGTGACGCGTCGAATCCGTCTCCGGCTCATTTTGGGCTCAAAAGGACTCTTTGACGAGTCACAACTCGTCAAAAATTGTGCGCTCGAGTCAGAGGAAACAACCCGGGAGCGAATGCGCCCGGTCCGCGACTCGACGCCGCGCGCGTCGCGAGGGACGATGGCGACGCGCGCGCGCGCGTCGCGAGGAACAGCGTGTGCGACCGCGTCGCGCGTCCGCGGGACGTGTCGACGCGGCGCGCGCGCGCGTGGACGGGCGGTGCGCGCGCGCCGACGCGGTGAAGATGCGCGGGAACACGAAAATGTTGAGCACGCGCGCGCGCGCGACGACGCACGACGGCGACGGCGGCGCGCGAGAGGGAGAGCGGAGATCGTCGCGCGCGCGCACGGTGTGGAGACGATCGTCGGCGCGCTGGACGCGGAGGCGGTGGTGACGGTGGTGCGCGAGTTGGGCGCGAGGGAACGCGAGGCGTTGGGGAACGACGCGGGGGAGGTGGTGGCGGCGGTCGCGGCGAGCGCGTTCGCGACGTTCATGACGTCGTTTATGTGGGAGAAGGCGTGGAAGCGTCGAGTGTTCGGGTCGGAGGACGACGAGGACGAGAGCGCGGGACGCGGGGATGGGAACGCGGCGACGTCGGGACGGGGCGGGACGAACGGGAAGAAGAGGCAAAACACCACCCTGCACGGCGTGGACGTGTCGAGATACCCAATCTTTGACGAACCCGAGGTCTTGCGAGCGTTGGGGTTCGCGGCGACGTGGCACGCGGGACAGAGACGGAAGAATGGGGAGCTGTACGTCAAGCACTGCGTGGAGAGCGCGAAGATTCTCGCGGCGACGTTACCGTCCAACGGGCCGAAAAGTCGAGACGCCATGTGCGCGTGTCTGCTGCACGACGTCTTGGACGACACGCTGTGCACCGAAGAGACGCTCAAGTCTGCGTTCGGGGCGCGCATTTTTGATTTAGTCGTCCAAGTCAGCCGAGTCGGTCAGATGAACGAGGTCATACGCCGACGACGACGCGACATGGTGGATGGAGAAGTCAAGTCAAAACTCTGTGAGGATGACTTGGCGCAGCTGCGCAAGATTTTATTACTCATCATTCGCGATCCCAGGGTGTTTTTGATCAAGATTGCTGATCGTTTGCACAATATGCGAACCATTTACGCAATTTCAGACGAGAAAAAGTTGCGCGTCATCGCGGGCGAGACGCTGAGCGTGTGGTGTTCGCTCTCTGAAAAACTCGGCATGTGGGCCATCAAATCGGAACTGGAGGATTTGTGTTTCGCGGTTCTCGAACCTGAGAGTTACGATGCCATCATTGCGGCGCGAGACGACGCGTGGAGACCGGCGGAGCGCGCGCGGGAGACGCCAGGCGTTGGACGCCGCTGGTGGCCTTTCTCCATGTTTGAGGCATTGAACGCGGACGACGCGCCGGAGACGACGAAGACGAAGGAGACGGATGCGTTTTACGGCGACGCTTTGTTGGCGTCTCAGTACGAACCTTGGCAACTCGACGTGAAAAGACGTCTGGCGAGCGTTCCGTCCTTTGATTGGTTGTCCACGCAACAAGGCGACTCTCTGCAGTACGAGAATTCGGATCAACTGCCCGCGGGTCTCGTCTCGTCGCTGAACACGCTCGACAGAGTTCGTGGTAGTCTCTGGAACGAACTCCTCATCGATGGATACGACGGCTCATTGAACATCTCCGTCTCGTCGCGTCTGAAGAGCGCGTACAGCACGCACCTGAAGATGAAGCGAAAAAATCTCCCGTTCAATCGCATTTGCGACGCTCGCGCCATGCGCATCGTCGTCGGTGAAGCGTCGACGTCGGAGACGGGCACGGAGCGAGAGGTTGACGCGTGCTACGAGTTGACCGACTTGATTCACAAGCTCTATCGTCCCATCGAGGGCGAGTACGACGACTACATCACCAATCCAAAGACGTCCGGCTATCGCTCTCTGCACACCGCCGTCGACGGACCAGACGGCGCCCCGTTCGAGGTTCAGGTGCGCACCCGCGCCATGCACAACGCCGCCGAGTTCGGCATCGCCGCGCAGTGGATGTACAAGGGTAAACGAAAGTTTGCATCCAAATCGTACCAAGACGCCGCGCAGACAGATGACGTTCCCGAAGTCGGCGCGGGTGTGCAGCTCGTCTCCGGCGGTCGTCGCAGCTGCGGTGTCGTCATGGAAGCCGCGGGTTCGCGCATGCTCGTCGCCGAACCGATGCAAGTTCGTTGGAGCGACGTCACGGCGTGGATGGCGGGAGACAATCACACAAAGCTCATGGACGTCGTGCGCGCGTCTGGACTCACCGGCGCGCGTCAGGGCACGAGCGAATTCTTCATATCCGAGTTTTGTTACTGCGTCGATCAGCGTTGGCACCGCATGGACAATCTCGGTCACAAGACTCGCGTCACCGCCGAGCTCGTCAACCCACTCGACGACGTGAACGAGGACGATTCTTGGGAGGAGGACGTCGACGACATCGACGCCCGCATTCGCCAATTACAAACTGTCGCCGGCAGCTTTTTCGACGATGAACCCAGCGACGAAAAAGCGGAATCCTTGCTCGGCAACTGGTCCGCCACCGCCGCAGAGATTCAAAATCGTCGCCGCGCCGTCGCCATGCGTAAAAAATCCGCCGCGCGCGAGGAGTCGTGGCGTTCCGGAGACGTCGAGGCGCCGTCGCTCGGTATTCTCATGGCGGCCAAGACGGCCGAGGCGAAACCCAGACGCGGCATTTTCCAGACGGAGGAGGCGGCGAAACTCGAGGCCGAGGTCGCGCTGCGCAATCCAAACTCGACGAAAAACCCAAACGTGGACGTCAAGGACGGCGTCATGGTGATCACGTGGAACGACGCCTACGACTCGCCCGAGGTGTTGAGCGTCAGGCGAGGCTCCACCGTCGCCGAGCTCGCCGACATGCTTCCCGACGCCCGCGGCCGCGTCGACGTCAGACACACGACCGACGCATCGTCGACGTCATCAACCACATCGACATCGACGACGACGCGCCCCGACATCACCGGCGGCGACGACGTCCAAAAGAAGAACGATTCCGTCAACGTCAACATGGTCATGGTGCCGCCGACGACGAAACTCAAAGACGGCGACATGATCTTCATCGGCGATTCCATCACCAACGTCTCTCGTCTCAAACAATGACACGAACCCGCGCCCATCGCGACCACTTTCCTTTTTGTTTTTGCTCCGGCCGTTCGACAGAATCTCGCGGCGTACCGTTTGTAACATACCGACGTTCCGACGTCGAAGAGGTTTTCCACCACCACACTCGTCATCTTCGCGCGCGGACGCGACGTCCGTCCGTTCGTCCGTCATCATGTCTCGCGCGTGCACGATTCCTCGCATCGCGACGACGCTCGCGCGCGTCGCCGCCCGCGCGACGACGACGACGACGACCGTGCGTCGCGGCGCGTTCGCGTCGTCGTCGTCGAGCGCACCCTCGAATCGCCTTCGCGTCGTCGCGTCGGCGCGCTTGGACGCCGGGACGCGTCGTCGAGGCTTGACGCGCGGGGTCGTCGCGGTTTCGCGCGGGTCGTGGTCGAGCGCGGGTCGATCGGCGTCGACGACGGCGCGGGCGAGCGCGAGCGCGACAGCGGGGTCGGTGGCGAGCGATTTGGTTGAGTATTTGAACGATTCCTGGACCGCGTGGCACGCCACGGAGGCGGCGGTCGAGATGCTCGAGAGCGCTGGGTACGAGCGAATCAGTGAGACGGCGGAGTGGGGAGATTTGCGAAAGAATGGCAAGTATTACGTGACTCGAAACGCGAGCGCGTTGGTGGCGTTCGCCGTCGGCGGCGCGTACGAGCCCGGAAACGGATTCAACGTCGTCGCCGCGCACACGGACAGTCCGTGTCCGAAACTGAAACCGGTGACAAAGATTGAAAAGGGTGGATTCAAGCAGGTGGGCGTGCAGACGTACGGTGGAGGATTGTGGCACACGTGGTTTGATCGAGACTTGAGCGTGGCGGGACGCGTCTTGGTCAAACGCGGAGGCGCGTTGACACACGAATTAGTGCGCATAGATCGACCGATCATTCGCATTCCGACGCTCGCGATTCATCTCGATCGCGAAATCTCCACGAACGGGTTCAAGCCGAACACAGAGACCAATTTCGCGCCAATCTTGGCCACCGCCATCAAGGGCGAGTTGGAGGGCGCGGTGTCGTCGGCGTCGGGGGCGCATCACGCGTTATTGCTCGCCGTGCTCGCGGAAGAGCTCGGATGCGCGCCGGAAGACATTACAGATTTTGAATTAAACGTGTGCGACACGCAACCGTCGGTGATCGGCGGCGCGGCGCGCGAGTTTATCTTTTCGGGTCGTTTGGATAATTTAGCGTCGAGTTATTGCGGCGTGCGCGCGCTCATCGAGGCGACGAGCGACGATGCGCTCGCCAAGCAAACCGGCGTGCAAATGGTCGCGTTATTCGATAACGAAGAGGTTGGGAGTTCATCCTTTTACGGAGGCGCGTCGCCGATGATGTTTGAATCCATCAAACGCGCCGCCGCCGCGTTGAGTAAATCCTTCCCGAACGCCGGGGGCGAGGGGTTGATCGAACGCACGGTGCGCAACTCGTTCCTCGTCAGCGCGGACATGGCGCACGCGTTGCACCCCAACTACATGGACAAACACGAGGATAACCACCAGCCGAAGATGCACAAGGGCATGGTGGTGAAGCACAACGCCAATCAGCGCTACGCGACGACGGCGGTGACGGCGTACCTCTTTCGCGAGTGCGCCAAGATGGAAAACGTCCCGACGCAAGATTTCGTCGTTCGCAACGACATGGGGTGCGGATCCACCATCGGCCCCATCATCGCCGCGGGCGTGGGCATACGGACCGTGGACGTCGGCATTCCGCAGCTCAGCATGCACTCGGTGCGCGAAATGTGCGGCACCGAGGACATCGATATTTGCTTTCGACACTTTACCGCCTTTTACCAAAACTTTTCCGTCGTCGACGCCACCGTGGCGGTGGACCGCTAGAGTACGTCCGTCATCGATTAAAACACACGTGTAACTGTACATTTTTTTATTAAAACTCACTTGGACTCGTACGCGTCCAAGTGTCGCAACGCGTTGAATCGCGCCACCGACGTTTCGTTGACCCACACGTGCGAGAGACACGACGGGTCGTCCCAATCTACGTTTTTCGGCGCCGAGATGTGCGCCTCGATGAATTTTTTATTCACCTGCACCGCCAATCTCGACGTCGCCTGCACGTCTGGCCAATCCGGCCATCCGTGCTCGAGCGCGACGTCTCTGTTCGCAGTGGCGTCGACTTTAAAGGACTCTCTCGCCGCGGCGTCCGGCACCAAGGTCACCGTCGAGTCGCTGTGCACGAGCGCGGGATGACGCTGATACAGCACGAAATCCGCCCCGTACTGTAACCCGCTCCTCGGTAACCATCCCGTGAGTCGAAAGTGTATCGTCGCTGCGCACTTCATCGCGAACGCGTGGCCGCACTCGCGTCGAAATTTCTTCCACAGCGCGCGCGCGTCCAACTCGCACGTCCCCGTCCCGAGTCGCACCTCCATCTCTCTCCCCTCCACCGCCTCGCTCACGCGCAGCACGCCGAGTATCGCGCTCATGTAATACGCATCCTCACAACACACGCGCACGACGAGCTCGATTCCCGTCCCATTCGGCGTCAACGGCACGCCGCGCTCGGCGCCCGAGCGCGCGCGGCGGCCCAGACACGTCTGCTCCAACAGATACGCCTGCCGTCTCGTCGCCCCGATCCACACCTGTCCTCGCGCCAGCGTCCCCCACATCCCACAGTGATCGCGCACGAGCTCGTGAATCAACTGATCCGGTCGTTTATGTCGATGGGCGACCCGTCTCTTCCCCCGTTTCCACTTGACGCGCGACGACGGCGCCGGCATCGTCCCCGCCCTCGTTCACGCGTTCGTTCAGATGATCCCGAAGCACCGCCTCCTCGAGCTGAAGATTGAGCAAACGTCCGAAGAGGTACTGTCGAGTCTCTCGAAGCGACTGTTGCTCCCGTCGCAGCGCGGCGAGCACGCGGTCGTACCCAGCTTTGCCCTGCAAACGAAAATTCTCGCGCGCGCGCTCAGCCTCGTCGACGTCGTACTCCACGCGCGGCGGACGCTCGTCGTCCGACGAAGACGACGAGGGCGATGCGTTCGGTCGTTCGGGCGCGCTCGAGGGCAACGACTGGTTGGGTTTTTTCGGCGCGCTCGAGGGGAACATTCGATCGCGGCGCCGTCTGGGGACGCGACGTCTTCGTGTTATTGACAAAACCAAACCATCGAACGCGCGGTCGCATCCAACGCGCGTCGTTTTTTCGCGACGACGTGTTTAATCCAATCCACTGATGGATCCCGTGCCACCGCTCGGCGACGGCGGACGCTCACCCGGCAAGTATCCGTACTTGGCTCTGAACGCGCGTTCGTACCGACGCCTCGCCAACCGTCTCTTCGTCTCCGGATTCAACGACCCACCCGGTCGCTTATACTCCCACAGCGCCCACGCGCCGACGACGAGTAAGATGATCAACCCCCACGTGCTCGGCTGACCCTCACCACCGGGATTCCAGCCGTCGTCCCACGCCTCCTCGTCGTCGTCGTCGCCGCCGCCGCCGGGCGGGACGCCGTCGCCGCCGTACCCGAACCTGCGCTGTTCGTCCGTCTCCATGCGCAAGGGCGCGGCGCCGGGACCGCGACCGGCGCCCGCGGGTCCTTTTTTAAGCGGGAAACCGCGCGGGGCGTCGTCGGCGTCGCCGGCGTCGTCTTTTTTCTTCGCGACGACCGAGACGGACCGAGCGCGATGATGAATCGGACGCGCCGGACGCGCTGCGACGCGCTCGACGGCGCCGCGCGAGGCGCGCGCGAGACGGGTCGTCGACATCGCGCGTATCGTACCGCCGGAGACGCGCATCGCGAGCGTTCGCGCGCGTCGTCGTGTGCGAATCGAAACGATTTTTTGTGCGAGGGCACGCGCGCGCGCATTCCAGAGACGTCGACGCGCGGTCGCGCACACGCTCGCGCACACGCTCGCGACGCGACGCTCGACGCGATGATGCTCGCGCGGTCCGTGGTCTCGGCGCGCGCGCCTGCGACCGCGGCGTGCGCGGAGACGCGCGCGAACGTTCGCGCAGGTTTTGCCCCGCGTTCGCACCGGTCGGGCGCGCGGGCGACGCGCGGGCGAGAGAGGCGTCCGCGCGCGATCGAGGGAGACGTGGTGGCGACGATCGCGAGCGCGAACGGCGGTCTGGAGACGGCGCGCGCGGCGTTGGGGGTGGCGACGGTGGCGTTGATCATGTTTCAGGGACCGAAGGGCGACGGCGTCGTCAACTCGCTCAACGAGGGGAGAGTGTTCGGAAGCGCGGCCAAGGCGAAGAGCGCCGTGGATTACGTGACGTACGCGTTGATCGGAGGGTTCATCGCGATGAGCGCGGTGCTCGCGGCGAGCGGGTGAGAAGAGACGCGAACGGCGCGCGAAGGCGGATAGACGCGTCGTCGTCGTCTCGTCTTCTGGTACAATACTACTACTACACATTCGTTTAATACGCATTCATCGACGCATTCATTTCTGTCGCTCACGCGTTCGTTTGTTCGTTCGTTCGTTCGTCTACCGCTAGTGGGTGCTAGTGTTACTTTTTTCGCGTGGCGCGCGCTTTTCCGGCGCTCTTCTTCCTCGTCGGCGCGCTCCTCTTCGGTTTCGGTTTCGGTTTGACGGGTGATTTCGCGTCGGAGGAATATTGCGAGAGATCCAGCGCTGCCATGGCGTCCTCGTCCTCGTCGTCGTCGTCGAGTCGAGGCGCGCGTTCGGCGTCATCGCCCTCCGTCACGACGTCGTCCAACGCCGTCTCGCGCGGACGTTTGAGCACCATCTTCGCCGCCTCCGTCGCGTCGTTCGTGAGTGTCGCCACCGCATCTCCCAATCTCTTCGATCGAAACTTTGCCACGCGTCCACCGACCGTGTGCGAGGCTTGAAAGAAACTATCGATTCGTCGCTGCGCGTCTCGCTTGGACCACGACTTCATCATCGGCACCAAGATTTGATCCGATTCGTCCCTCGTCCACGCAAACCTTTTGATGCAAAACAGTCTGAGCATGTCGAGATCGGGTTTTCCCCACTCGAACGTCTCCTCGCTCGTGTCCACGGACGGGTGTTGATACGCCTTGATGACCTCTCGAGACGGAAACGTCGCGGGGACGTCCCAACTCTTCTTGAGCGAGCGGTGCTTCTCCTTGAACGCCGCGGCGAGAGCATCTTCCGTCGCGTCCGCGCGCGCTTTGGACGACGGCGACGGTAACAGATGATCCGGAACCATGGTCAATTCCTCTAAATCGATCCATTCGCGAAACGCTCGACTCGCCTCGTACACCTCGCCTCTAAACGCGCTGACGATTTCCAGCGCGTTGACGACGCCGACGCCGACGACGCCCTCGGTGTAATCGCTCCCCAGGAGCAACGCGAGCTGAATGAATCGATCGCGATCCAATCCGAGTTCCTTTTTGATTCGATCGGACGAGTACACCTCGCAGTACTTTTTATCGGCGAAAAAGTTTCTGTACACGGTGGACGCGCCGAAGAGAAAGACGTCGCTGTCGTCGGTGATGACGGCGTCGACAAGGTTCGCTCGGTCGAGGTATGCGCACTGTGCCTCGGCCTCTTGCGGCGCGATGATGTACGGGATACCGAAGAGGGTGAGGAGCTCTTGCACCTCGCGGTACATGTCGTCGGTGACGTGCTCGGCGCCCTGTTTCGCTTGGCGGATTTCGTGTTTCAATCGCGCCTGTTCCTCCTCCGCCTCGCGTAATAGTTTTTCCATGCGCGCGCGTTCGGCGAGACGATCCGCCTCTCGCGCGGCGGCGCGCCAGTCGTCGTCATCGCCGTCGTCGTCGTCTCCATCATCGTCGGCGGCGATGATGACGGGCGCGCGTTCCATCGGTTTGGCTTCGGCGTCGCGCGCCGGTTCGTCTTCCCGGGGACGCGTCTTCGTCTCCTCGACCGCCGCTCCATCGTCCTCGACGACGACCGCGGGATCAGACGCCGCGGTCGCGAGACTCATCGCGATCGCCGCGCGTAAATCATCATCCATCTCCGCGTCGTCGTCCCTCGGCGGCGGCGGCGCCGTCGCCGCCTCCTCTCGGTCGCGTCGCACGCCGAGCGCGATGGCCGCGTCGACGTCGTCGTCGCCCTCGACCTCGATCGCGTCCTTGTCGATCGCGCGCTCGTCCTCCTCGTCCCATCCACCGAGACTTCGACCCTTGAGAAACCCGTGACTGAGCGAATACACGGCGCCGCGGCGTAAACGCGACGGCGTCCCGACGCCCGGCGAAGGCGCGTCGGCGCTCTCGGGGGAGACGACGACGACGTCGGTGGGTGACGGACGCGGGGACGTGAGCGCGAGGTGTTTCGCGGGAGACAGTGTCGGCGTCGCGCCCTTCGCGTCGTCGTTCTTCGCGTCGTCGTTCTTCGCGTCGTCGTCGACGTCTTCCCATTCGTCTTCGTCTTCGTCTTCGTCTTCGTCCTTCGTTTTGGCGTCGGCGTCGGCGAAGAGCGGATCTCTCGCCGCGGCTTTGATGTTCTCCGTCGTGAACGTGATCTGGAGGTCGAGCGTGGATTTTTCGTTTTCGAGCGTGATCGGCGTCTCAGCGACGGACTTGGCGACGGACGGCGTCGGGAGCGTCGGGTGGAGATTGGTCACCAAGAATTGTTCCTGAGGCGCGACGAGCGCCGTCGGATGCCGCGCGCGTCCCGAACGCGTCGTCGCGAATTGATTCTCCGCAAACAGACCAGTCTTCAGACTTGACACCCCGGACGGCGCGGGTAACGCGAAACGATCGGTCGCGCGCGTCCGATCGGTGTTCCACGACGGACCGGCGAAGATGAAATCTCTGTTGTCTTGCGCGGCGACGCGTTTTGCCGTCATGGGATCGTCGACGTCGGCGCGTTGCATCACCTCGTCAATCTGTCGCTTGAGCTTGGTACCCTTGAGGTAGGTTTGCAACTGTAAGGCGCTGAAATCATGCATCTTTCCGGACGCCGCGGCAAAGTGTTCGCGATTATCCGCCATGCGTTTGTCTCGCATCTTTCCGATGACTTCCAATCGAACAGAGGGCGGCAGCGCGCTCAACACTTCGGGGTCGATGGATTCACCGTCCGGCACGAAGAGATCGAGCGCCTCCTCCTCCTCCTCCTCGTACTCCTCTTCGTATTCATCCGAGGCCCAATCTTCTTGCCACTCTCCATCGCCGCCGTCGTCGTCGTCGTCCTTCGCCATCGTCGTCGTTTGTTTCTCGCCCGCAAAGGCGAACTCCTCGAACAGTGCGTCGGCCTCTTTCGCCACCGTTTCCTCACCGCCCTGAATCCCATCGCGCAGCGCCTGTTGTTTCAACGCGTTCAACAACACTTTCTCCGCGGCTTTTCTCACCTTGGCTGCGCTCTCCTCGCGCATCCGTCGTCTCGTCGCCGTCGTCCGTCGCTTCAACGCCGGCGTCGCCCCGTCGAACACGAACACCGGCGCCACGCCGTGATGCAACAACCGGCACGCTCGTCTGAAGAATCCACGCACATGCGCGTCTGGAATCATTTCCCCTCGATCGTCTCGCATCGCCTTGATGAATTGCACCAACCAGATGGAGGCGTCGACCGCGACGCGCTTGCCTCGAAGCGATTCGCAATCCGTCGCGCGCCCCGTGGGCTCGAGGAGCGACCACAACCCTTTCACTCCCATGGCGACGCGCCGGACGATTTAATGCGTGATTTTCCGCTACGGCATCGTCGGCGGCGGTCGAGTCGCGCGCGCGCGCGCGCAGAGGCGTCGTCTGTCGTTCGAGCGCAAGTCGTTGTTAACCTGAGCCGAGGGCGCCCGGGACGACGCCCCACACGCCGACGCGCGCGAGCTCGAGTCTATCGCGCGCGCGAGCGGTGCGACGGGTGACGGACGACGCGCGTCGTCGAGTCGACGATCGAGGTCGGCGAGGCGCGCGCGCGGACGCGACGAAGACGTCGAGAGAGATGAGCGCGCAAAAATTGAGCGAAGAGGCGCTGCGGCGCCACGCCGCGCACATGCGCAACGAACGCGAGCGCGCGGCGAGGACGAAGAACGCGCTCAAGAAGGAATTGGACGATTTCGTTCGATCCGGGCCAAAGGTGCGCGCGACGACGGCGCGCGTGAGAGAGGGAAAGGGTCGGGACGCTGCAGGGACAAGATGCGCCCGAGGCGGCGGACGCGCGCGCGAGGGTCGAGAGACGCGTCGAGACGAGACGACTGACGATGGAGACGCGATGGATTATTTTTAACGCTCGGAACAGCACGACTTAGCGACGCCTCTGCACAGCGCGTGCGAAGACGGAGACGTGGAGACGGTGAAGGCGTTGCTCGACATGGGGGCGAATGTCGACGAGTGTGACGAAAAAGGGTCGACGTCGTTGATGACGGCGGCGCAGTGGGGCCACGTGGACGTCTGTCGATTATTGCTCGAGCGAGGTGCGGACGTGAATAAGTCGGATAAGCAGGGCGACACCGCGCTACACGAGGCGGCGCGCGCGGATGAGATGGACGTGGTGGAACTGTTGGGTGAGTGGAAGGGCGTCGACGTGGACGCGAAGAATAAGCACGGATGCACGGCGTTACACGTCGCCTCGCACGCTGGACTCGGCGCCATGGTGAAATTACTCGTTCGTCTCGGATCGTGCGTGCACGGGCAGATGAAGGGCGGGTACACGTCGTTACACGTCGCGGCGGCGAACGGGTCGAACTCGTCGCTGAGCGCTCTCTTGGAGAGCGGCGCGAACATTCGTCACAGCGCGTCGGAGAGCAACATTCACCGCTCGGCGAGCGGTACCGCGCTCGAACTCGCAGAGGCAAACGAGCACGTGGAGGCTGCGCGAATGCTTCGAAACGCATCGCAGCGTGAGTTTGAACGCGGCGGTTTGTTCGGCGACGAGTGACGATGACCGTCACGGCGAGCGAGAGCGCAGCGCCTGCTAAATTACTGTACACTGTAATATTTCATGTCTACCGAATACGTCTAAATAATCGTAAAAAAGTAAGTCACAGTCGTTGCGCGCGCGTCCGAGGGTCTCGCATGCGAGGAGGTTCCGGTTTCCACAGCGCGTTATCGCCGGGATTTCCGAGCTGTCCGCACGCTGACGCCTCCTCGTCGCCTCGCGATTGTCGAATCGTGCACGTCACGCCGGCGTCGCTGATTCTCTGTCTGAACGTCTTTATTCTCTCTTGGTCGCTGCACTTGAACTCGGACCCGTCGTGCGTGTTGAAGTAGATGAGATTGATTTTGCACGGCACGTCGCGTGCGATGTCCACGAGACGATCCGCGTCCTCGTCGCTGTCGTTGACGCCCTCGAGCATGATGTACTCAAAAAACACCTGCCTCTGGTGTCTCCCGAGCTTGGCCCTGGGAAACTCGCGTCGAAGCAACCCGAGCAACGTCTCTAGATTATATTTACGATTGATGGGCATGATCCAGTTGCGAATGTAATCCGTCGTCGCGTTGAGCGACACCGCCAACGAAGCCTCGCTCTCGCGTAAAAAACGTTCCATCTGCGGCACCAACCCGCTCGTGCTCACGGTGACTTTATTACGACTGAACGCTAACCCTTTGTCATCCAATAAAATATCACACGCTCGGAGCACCTCGGAGACGTTGTGCAGCGGTTCCCCCATGCCCATGAAGACGACGTTGCTCACCTCGTTCGCGCCCACCATTCGTCTCGCGTGCACCACCTGTTCCACGATTTGCGCCGCGGTTAAATTCTTCCTCAGGCCCATCTTGGCCGTGTAACAAAACTGACAATTCATCGCGCATCCCAGCTGACTGCTCACGCACACCGTCGTGCGACCGTTTTCCCGCAACGCCGGAATCAACACGCTCTCCACCGTCCCGCCGCCCTCCCCCACGAGCTCGTACGTCACCTTTCTCGTCCCGTCCGTCGCGACACGCGTGTCGCGTATTTTTAAATCACCATCCATCGTCGCTTTTTCGAGCAATCTCGCCTTGAATTTCGCGCCGAACGCCTCGGATTCGTCGACGTCGGCGTTCGTCGACGTCTCCCTGTACATGACTCGAAACAACGAATCCGCCCGCGAGCGCTTCTCACCGACGGATTCGAGCCAATCCGCGAGTTCATTTCGACGCATGCCCTTGAGCGCGACGCGACCGTCGGCCGCGCGCGGGTGCGGGTCGTCGGCGTCGGCGAGGAGGCTAAAGTCGCGCGTGTCGGGAACCGGCGGCGGTGATTCCGGGCTCGCGCGACGCGTCGCGACGCGGGCCACGTCTCGACCGCGACGCGACGCGAAAGAGACGCGGCGACGCAGTGGATGCGTCGCGCGCGAGAGCGCGGCGCGCATGGCGTCGAGCGTCGACGTGTGTGGGCGGACGGCGAGTCGGAGCTCGCGAGACGCGCGGGACGGGTTCGCGCGAGACTCGAGTCGTCGACGAGGGCGCGACGCGATGCGTGCGCGTCCGTTGACTATTCGCGCTACTATTTTCATTGCATCAATCAATCAATCATTCGTCGTCCTCGCGCGCGTCGGTCTCGACGGCGCGTCGACTCGCCTCGACGCTCGCCTCGACGTCGTACAAGACGCGCGTCTGCCCGCGCGGCGCGCGAAGACGTCCCCCGTTCCCGGGATCGCTCGATAAGAACCGGGACCAACTCTCCCAGGGTAAAAATCCACCGCACGACGCGCACTTGACCTTTCTCGCCTCGGCGCCCGCGCCGACGACGATGAGTCCCGAGCCCGCGCATCGCGCGCACCGACGCTGAATGAGCACGCGCTTCCCGAACTCGTACGCCGCGATGACGACCGGGGAGAGACCGGCGAAGAAACCGAACCAGAGCTGCCACGTCTGCACCGCCTCGGGATCGACGTCGTCCGGGAGCGCGCGAGAGAGAGAGGGCGTTCGGGCGCGGTGGCTCGCGAACCGATGACGTCGTCGGTCCACGGCGACCGGCCGCGTCGCGCGCGACGCCGAGGAGCGCGCGAGAGCGCACGACGACGAGGAGGATGACGACGATGATGACGACGGCGTCATCGCGCCGAGGCGCGCGTCGACGACGCGCATGGACGTCGAGAAGTGCGGCGCTGGTTCGATCGACGGTTGGGCGTGTTTGGCGAGAAGAATTTTTTTCGTGGTCGCTCGTCGCGAGTGTGTGTACAACACATTCTATGGGTGTATCCTCGTGACTACTTCTCGTCGTCGTCGTCGTCGTCCTTGTCGTCGTCGCGTCGAGCGCGTCGCGCGGAGACGCGCTCGGCTCGTCGCTCAGCCTGTTTCGTCTCGACTTGACGCTGTCGTGTGAGTTTGATCGAGCGAAGAAACTCGTCGTCGAGATTCATCGATGAAAAGCTCCCGTCGCCCTGCATGCGCTCGGCGAGGGATAAGGTAGCCTCCTCGGAGGCGACGGACATGGATCTCGGCCGGTGCAAGGGCAGAGCGGTGGCGCAGGGATTGACGCCGGCTTGGACGGCGGCTTGGTAGGAGAGTGAGCCTTGGACTGTTTCCTCAAACTTTTCATCCTCGTCCTCGAAACCGATGGGGAAATACGCACCGTTTTCCATGAAGGCTTGCGCGCCACGTTCGCACCCGAGTTGGTTGTATCTCAGGTGGTCGGTGTCGAGAGGGAGGTACATCCACGGGTCGACGGCTCTGTCCACGCCGTCCTCGTCGTACCAACCCGGAACGAAACCGCCGATGTGCTCCTTGTCGATGGGCGTCGTCTGGGCGTCGTAGCACACCAAGTTCAAGCAGTTATGGTGTTGACAGCGCCTGAGACACTGCTGCATGAGCCACGCGTCGAGCATATCGCCTCCGTGTTCTTTGATAAAGTCTCTCACCTTGGCGAGACCTCGTCGCGTCCACATGATGTTCGAAGAGCCGGCCCAGCCCGATCTCTTGTTCAAGCGATACAGGTACACGCTGGACGACGCGTTATTGTACTGTACAAACTCGCCGGACGTCCATTTCCCCGTCGCCTTGCTCGGAAACTTCAACACAAAGGGACCGGATCCTCCGCGGTGGTTGTGCATCCACACCATGTCCGCGTCCGCCGGTAATCTCTGCGCGAGGTCTTCGTAATCCAAAACGTTCACGGACGCCAACCTCACCGCGTCCGATTCCCACACGACAAATTTTTCCGACCCGTCTCGCATCGCCTGTTCCCACGCCCCCAAGTGCGACAGGAAGCATCCCAAGTGGTGGCGCAAACCGCCTTGACAGAAATATCCGTCGCACCGGTTCGCCTTCTCCGACGATTTCAGCGTCTCAAACGGATATTTCGATTCCACCGCCGCGTCTCGACAACACCCACCGTCTCGATAAAAGTTTGCGTACGACGACGCGGAGTTTAACGTGCTCGGCCAGTCCGCCGGAAACACCGCCGGGATCCAGTGCATATTCCCTCTCGCCGCCGCATCGCTCGCCCCTCGATACTTCGTCAGGTACGCCACCGCCCGTTCGATCGTGTCTCTCGCGGTGTCCGCATCGCGTCCCGGTCGTTCGTCCGCGACGACGTAGATGGGGAGCGACAGCGCGGACTGCGACGTGCGCGCCGCGCGCGAGGCGGAGTACGATCCGGCGAGACCGAACACGGCGACGGCGGTGGCGATGACGGCGACGCGAACGCGACTCGCGCGAGAATCGCGCGAGGACGGTGCGTTTTCGTCGAGCAGACGCTCGCGCTCGTGCTCGGCGGACATGTCGAGCGAGTGCGCGCGCGCGCGCGCGCGTGTGTGAAGGGTGTTAAAGGGTGGTTGGAGATTGGAGTCCCCCGTCGTCTTGAGTCGTGAACGGTGATATATGACACCGACGACGACGCGGTCGGTTCGCGGCGAGCCGAAGGACGCGCGCGGGAAGGACGGGAGACGATGGGTGGTGTCACAATGTCTACGTCTCGCGCGCGCGGGCGGGCGGGCTCACTTTTGGAAGAAGACGAGCGAGAGGACGAAATCGACGATGAAGATGGCGGTGAGGCTGATGACGACGCTCGCGGTGGTGCTCTCGCCGACGCCCTTGGCGCCGCCGGTGGTCGTCGTTCCCCAACCGCACGAGATGACGGCGATGACGGCGCCAAATGCGATGGATTTGGCCGTCATGATGCCGATATCGCTCGCCTCGAGGTACTTGGCGGCGCTGTCGAGGATGACGTTTGGAGAGACGCCGTAGCGTAAATCCGCGAGAAGAATGGACGCCCCGAGCGCTTGGGCGAAGGAGATGATGCTGAGGATGGGAAGGGACACCGCGCACGCGATCACGCGCGGGATGACGAGATAATCCACCGGATCGGTCCCGAGCACGGTGAGTTGATCCACCTGTTCCGTCACTTGCATCGTTCCCAACTCGGCGGCGATGGAACTCCCGATGCGTCCCGTGAGCACGATGGCGCAAATCACCGGCGTGAGCTCGCGCGCGAACGCCAATCCTAACAACCCTCCGATCGCATTCTTCAGACCAACCTTGGCGAACTCTTTACAGAACTGAATCGTAAACACCATGCCCACGAAGGAGCTCGTCAGCAATGACACGCCCAACGTCTGCGGTCCCACGCGCGCGATTTGTTGAATCGTCTGCTCCCAATTCACCCGCTTCGGCTGACGAATGAGACGAAACATTACGCTTCCGAACAACAGAGACGTCGCCGTCGTTCGCCAGAGAAACTTGGGCGGCGTCCACGCGCTCAATCTCTCGCTCACCCACGCGCTCGCCGCGCTCGCCGCGCGCTCCAACGGCGTCAGAGTCTCATCCCGCCCCGCGTCCACCGCGCGCCCCGCGCCCGACGACGACGATCCATCACCACCGTCGACGACGGCGCTCGCGCGCGTCACCACCGCGCGTCGCGCCGACGCCGGCCACGAAATCGCGCGCGACGGCGTTCGAGCGTTCGCGCGCGTCGTCGTCGTCGCCGCGGCGTCTCGTCGTCGTCCCGACGAGCACGCGCGCGCGGCGCGCGTCCACGCGGCCGTCGTCACAGTCGCCGTCGTCGCGAGCGTCATCGCGCGCGCGCGTCGATGCCGCGCTCGCGCGTCGATCTCTCCCGTTCGGTTGGTGCGGGCATCATTTTTTTCGCCGCGGGCATCATTTTTTTCGCCGCGGGACGACGACGACGCGCGTTCCGCGAGTGGCGCTCGGGGGAACGCGCACGGCATCGTTCGATTCGCGCTCCTGGTACGTAATGATAACAACATACATCGTCGACGACGGCGCCGTCTCCGTCTGGGCTCGTTCGTCGAGGACTCGGTCGAGGACTCGGCGCTCGATCGTACCGGGCTCTTTAAAACCGTGATCGTGCGCGAAGAGCGCCTCGTCGCGAGGACTGAGACCCCACGTCGACGTGTCGTGAGCTTTCCCGCACTGAACGACGTTCGTGAGATCGCGATCGCGCGTGCCCGGCGCCTGGTGAAGGTGGTTGTCGCCGAAATCGTCGGCGACGCCCGAGGCGACGGCGCGTCGCGTCGCGTCGGTGTCGAACGCCGTGTCTCCCGATCGCACGGCGACGGTGAAGAACCACTCGCGGTGATCCTTGACGAACGTTCTACACTCTTTGTTCTGTGGATTAAACGCACCGTTCCCGTTGAAATGATTCTCATCGCGCGCGTCGCGTTCTTCGCCCCGCGCGCCCGCGCGTCGCCCGTCGTCGGTTTGACCACGCGCTCCAGCGCCGGCGCCGACCGATCCTCACGCACGGGCACGGAATCCCACGCCGCGCTCGACGTCCACACCGCGCATCGCGTCGTCGTCGTCCAACGCTCGAGCGCCGATGAAGAGGACACGACGGTTGCATGAATCGACACCGACGTCCATCGATCGCGCACACCGTCGTCGCGTCACCGACCCTTAACGCGCGCGCGAATCGACCGCCATCGATCGACCATCACCGTCCATCCTCCTCCGTCGTCGACGTCGCTCGCGTCGCGCGATCGCGCCGTCGATCCCGATGAAGCGCGCCCGCGGGCGAAGGCGGTTGACCCCTATCCGTCCACCGATCATGACTCATCACTATGAGTCACGACCCTTCGAATCGACCCACTCGGCGTCCCGTATCCGATCCGCGTCGATCGACCGCGCGACGTCACACGACGACGACGACGACGACGACGCGATGCTCGCCGGGGCGACGACCATGACGACGACTACGAGGACGACGACGCTTCGTGCGTCCGTGAAAGCGCGCGGTGTGCGCGTGACGACGGCGCAGCGTGGGGTGAAGGGTGTCGTGCGCGCGCGAGCGACCGATCGCCCCGCGATCGATGCGGTGGTGTCGGACGTCGGACGCGCGGTGTGCGGTGCGGCGCTCGCGGTGTCGCTCGCGTTCGGTGGCGTCGTCGAGGACGCGGTCGCCGGGGAGATTGAAATCTTGGGCACGCCGGCGCCGACGGAGGGGTACATCGTCGACGACGCGGGGTTGATGTCCCGGTCCACGGCGACGGCGGTGAATAAAACGTTGAAAGAGCTCGAGGACGCGACTGGATTTCACATGAACGTGATCACGGTGAGGAAACTCGTGTTTGAGACGGATCCGTTCGCGTTCGGTGATAAGGTTCTGGAGACGTGGTACCCGACGGTGGAGGAAGGAAACGACAAGGGTAACCTGTTGTTGGTCAAGTCGACCAAGGACGGCGCGTTGGTGGGTGGGCCCAAGTTTTTAAAGTCGGTCGGTGATGATTTGATCGACAGTGTGTTGACGAGTAACTACGGCGTCAATCTCGAGCAAGAAAAGTATAACGAGGCGTTGTTGTCGTCGGTGAAGCGCGTCACGGCGGTGCTCGAGGGTAAGGAGGATCCGGGTCCTCCGGAAAAGTACGAGGCAGCCAAGGGGAGTAATTTTAAGACTCGCAAGGAGACGAGCGAGAAGCGTGATGTGTTCGCGAATGTCGTCATCGGTTTACTCGTGATTTCCTTCGTCGTACCTATGTTGCAATACGCGGGATACGTCGTCGGCGACCCGGATTTCGACGAGTAAAGAGGCGAGACGCGCGTCATCGCAATCAATTCAATCGATCAATTGAACTAATTCGTCTCGCGGCCGCTGTACAAAAAACAAGACTGGAGAGGAGCCGCATCGCGTCGCGGTGAGAAATTGAACTTCTTTTTAAACACACAAATTTTACAAACACATCGTCCCGTCTCGTCCCGTCTCGTCCCGTCTCGTCCCGTCCCGTCCCGTCTCGTCCCGTCGTCTCATCACGCCTTCCGAACGAACACGTACGTCACGCACTCCCCCTCGATGTCCTCCATCCTCGGCGTGATCTCCTCCTCCCTCTCATCCTCGCCCGGCGTGTGACAATACTCGTACCCCGGAAACTCGTCGGCGTCGAATTCCACAGACGCCTTAAACGCCAATCCCGCCTTCATCGCCAATCCCTCCACGTTCCACGTCGACCACGGCGCGTCCGCGCGAAGCGTTACCCGTATCTCCCCATTCATCCCGATCAATCCCTGCGCGTTCGTCAAAAAGCTCGCCAACAACGTCCGCTGCGCCTTGACGCTCAGCGCGCCGACGCGTCCGCACCCGGCGTCGGGAAAATTAAAAACCACCCTATCGAACGCCTTCCCACCCACGCGCGCGCGCAACGCCGCCCGCACGCCGTCATCTCCTAAATCATCGCACGTAATCTCGTGCACCACCGCCCCTCCACACGCCTCGATCGCCTCGCACACGTCTTCGTGTCCCGCGAGCGCGCGTCCCGCGTCTCTTCGCGCGACGTCCGTCGTCGCCACCACCCCCGACCCGTCCCCTCCGAACAGCGTCGTCAGCGCGAGCGCGAACGTCATGTTGCCGTCACCGATGAGCAAGACGCGCGCACCGCCGTGGTATCCGTGCGGCGCGTCGGCGTCGCCGCGCGCCTCGGCTCGAACTTTTGCGCGGTCTTTTCGACGCCGCCACGACGATTTCTTCGGCGCGTCCTCGTCGAGCGCGGACGCGTCGTTCGGACGCGCGAGGGCGCGCTTTTGAAGCGCGAGGGACATCTTCTCCCCTCGAATCTTGGTGATGGTGCGCATGATGCGCGCCTCGCGACCCTTTTTCGCCATGGCGCGACGACAGTTCGAGGCGCGAAGTGTCGGCATCGACTCATCATGGCGCGGGGACGCGCGTACGACGCGCCGTCGTACGATCGAGGGATGGCGCTCGGGAAACACGAACCTCGCGCGCGATGGCGCGAGTTGCCGACGTGGGGCGAGGACGCGACGCGCGGTGGTGGGGGGATGAGTGGTGTCGAGAAAACGTCGTCAACACCATCGGGCGCGGTGGTAAAGTTTGCCGTGCGCGAGGATTTGAACGCCCTCGTGCGCGTGTTCGAGTGCGGAGAGGCAGACCACGAGTCCCCGTGGTTGTTGGACGTGGAGGTGGTGACGTGCGCGGCGAGCGAATCGATGAAAATGGTGACGGGGGCGCGGGAACCGGCGTGGGCGGGCGCGGCGCTGCGCGCGCGCGCCGGGGACGAACTCGAGCGAGAGATGGCTCGCGCGGAGCGCGCGCGCACGGGGGAGTGTGCGATGACGTCTGGGTGTCGATTACCGGCGAGACGAATCGCGCACTGCGTCGGACCGAGGTACGCGGAGAAGTACGCGACGGCGGCGGAGAACGCGTTGTGTCACTGTTACGTAAACGCGCTGAGTAAGTGCGTGGACGAGTGTAAGGCGAGAACCATCGCGTGCGTGCCGGTGTGCGCCGAGTCAAAGGGCTACCCGAGCGATCGAGCGGCCATGGTGACGGTGCGAACGATACGGAGGTTTTTAGAGAGGTGGAGCGGGAAGTTTGATTGCGTGGTGGTGTGCGCGCCGAAAGCCGCGACGAACGACTACGCGAGGGCGTTATCGGTGTATTTTCCACGAAACGACGAGGAATCGGCGGCGTCTGAGCGTGCGCTGCGCGATGTTCCCGATTGCAACGAGTACGGGGAGATGATTCTGGACGAACGACGGATGAGAATCGAGGCGAGACCGGGACGCGCGGCATCGGCGAGCGACTTCTTTAATAAAACCGCCGGGGTGAAATTAGACGACGACGATCGAGGAGGCGACGACGCGTCCGTCGCGCCCGCGGTGTCGAGCGTGTTCATGTCCATGAACATCGACCCGGAGTCTCGGCGTCAGCGGGAGCGTTTACGAAGGGAAGAGGAGGGAGACGGCGCGTGGTGGGCGTTGGACGGCGCCGACGCCAGAGACGACGCGACGACGCTCACCGTCGAGGACACGCGAGAGATTGAAGACGAACACGCGCGTCGCGCCAGTTTACTTCGTCGCGCCGAGTCCATGGACGTCAGCGACGTCGGCGACGCCAGAGCGATTTATCTCGAAAAGCAACGAGATTACATTGGACGCCGCGTAGTCGTCGTCGTCGCCGCGTACGTCGAACGACTTCTCAAGGCTGGAGAGGAACAACGACTCCTCGCGCACGTCGCCAAGGAATTCCGCGGCGTGACGGATAATCCGCGAGGATACGTCATGGTGTACCACCACGCGGGCGGCGCGTACGGCGCACCGCCGAGTGTAGACTTTCTTCGCAAGTTGCGCGTCGCCCTCGGACCGAGTCGCACCGACACGCTCAAGTGCGTCTACGTCGTCCATCCGACGTCCGCGTTGCGCGCCGCCATCTGGGCCATGGATACGTTTCGCGTGGAATCGAGTTTCTGTGGCAAGGTGGAGTACGTGGACACGGTGTGCGATCTTCGAGAGTACGTGCGATTGGAGGGGACGAAGGAGACGTTGGAGGTTCCGGGACACGTCGAAGAGTACGAACGAGAGCTCGCGCTTCAACCGCGCTTGATTTGGTGATGTCGCGGGGCATCTCTACTACACGCACCGTTCTAACGGTGAGTAATAATTCTAAAATAATCGTATTGTGTGTCACTCGAGTGTGTGTCCTCTGTCGTGTCGCTCGCTCCCGAACCATCAACGCGACGCGGTGTTGTTCATGACTTGACGAATCTCGATGAATTGCGCCGAGAGGTCGGCGACGCGTTTGCGAATCTTCTCCGCCTCGCTCGGCTTGAGCAATTTCCCATACTTTTGTTCAAATTTATCCGGATGCCACGACAGCGTCGCTCTCATCACTTTCTTCTTCCTATCGCTCGGATAATCTCCCGCGGAGAAGAAGGCGATGTTGTGCTTGGGCGGCCACGGGAAATCTGCCTCGCCGAGAGACGCCTCGGCGCGCGTCTTTAAACTCTCCAACGACGCGAGATGCGATTCCCACATCGCCTTGGTCGCCGTCGGCACGGTGTTCTCGCGAGAACGCTGACGCATGCGCGCCTCTTGTTCCGCTTTGCGTCGATGATGGGTGAACGTTTCCTCTTCGAGACGCTTTTTGCGCTCGCGCTCCGCCTTTTGTTCGAGTTGCGCCGCGCGCGCTCGTTCGCGTTTACGTTCCGCCTCGGCTTGCGTGCGTGCCACCTCTTCCCTCGCCGCCTTTTCCCGACGCTGACGCTCGATTTCGGCTTGTCGCAGACGTGCGATGCGTTCTTTACGTCGCACGTCTTCCGCGGCGTCGTTTTCCTTGTCTTCTTTGTCGCCTTCGGCGGCGTCTTCATCTTCGCCGTCTTCGGAATCGGAATCGTCGTCGTCCATGACAATTTTCGCCTTCTTCCCGTAAAAGCTCCTCGGCGACGTCGGTCTCAACATTTCATCCATTGCATTTTGTTCGGCGCGCCGCGACGCGCGAAGTGCCTCGCGTCGCGCCGTTTCCTCGCGCACGCGGTTCTCCGCCTGTCGAAGGTCCTCATGGGCGTATTGTCGGCGCGCGAGTTCTCGCTCGACTTCCTCGCGCGTCGCCCTCACCTCTTGCCGCATCCGCTCGTACCTGTGCTTGTCCGCGTCCAACTGGATTTGTTCTTTGACGTTTTCCGCCTTCTTCGCGTTGATCTCTCTCGTCTCCTCCTGCACACCCTCTCTCGCGCGCGCCACCGCGTCTCGTCTCTCCGCGATTTCCGCCTCGGCGCGTTCGAGCAATCGCCGCTCGTCCTCGAGCTCGCGTCGTCTCTGCACGATGCTCTCCTTTTCTTTCCGTAAACTCTCGCGCTCGGACTCGATGTCCGCGCGCATGGAGGCGAGTTCCTCCTTGGCGCGCTCTAATCGCGATCGTTTCTCCTCGATTTCGCGAAGCGCGTCATTCGTCTTCGCCTCTCTCGCGGCGTCTTGCGCAGCGACGACGGCGTCTCGCTTTCGCTTCTTTTCCGCGTTCACCACCATTTTTTCCTCCGCCGCGCGCGCCTCTCGCGCGCGCTTCTCCTCCGCCTTTTTCTCCATCGCCTCACACTTCCCCGCGCACTTGGCGCACCGCGTCAACGATCGTAAATACCTCTCCCTCTCGCTCGGCGGTTGTGACTTCATCGTCGTCACCGTCTTCATCACCCGCGCGCACTCCGCGGGACTCCCCTTGATGAACACCTTGACCCCATCCTTACTCTCGATCGTGAGTTTTCCTTCACGAACGAATTTCCCGAACACCGCCTTGATGGCGCCGACGCGGACGACGTGCGGCGCTTTTCCGCCGTCGCCGAAGGAAAACGCGTACGCGCTCCCCGACGCGCTCGACGACGACGACGGCATCTTTGCATTCTCAAAGACACCTCGCGGGGACGCCACGTCCGCGTCGTCGCTCGGCGCGCGAAGCGCGAGGTGTTTCAACGCGCTCGAGGTGACGTTTGAGCCTCGCTCGACGCGCGCGTCGACGTCGAAACACCACATGGTGACGACGAGGCCGACGTGAATTCAAAAAGGTGACGACGCCGATCGAAATTGGGCGCGGGACGCCGTGCGGTGACGCGCGTCGCGAGAGACGACCACGCGGCGAGGCACGACGAGACGAGACGCGAGGGATCGAACGGCGTCGCGAGAGACGACGCGCGCGTCGAGGTCGAGCGACGGCGCGGTCGAGTGTGTCGTCGGGGGACGATTTGAATTTGAAGTGTCTCGTCGTGTATGTATTTATGTTCGGACATGTGGAATTGGATCGGTGATTGGATGTAAACGCGTCGTACTACGAACTAGAGGCGAGACGCGAAGGAAATCGCGATGTCGTCGCGGAGAGGCGCGCGCGCGCGCGTCTCACGTGGGATTGCGACCGACCTCGTGGAGGTACCCGCACTTGTCCCCCCAGTTGCACCCGCGAGGGGTGTTGAAGAAGGCGCAAATGCCGCGGTAGGTTTTGCCGCCGACGTTGAGCGCGTGTTGCGCGGGGACGGGTTGACCGCCCACGAGGGCGGGTTTGCTCGGTTGTTGTGGAGGCTGTGCGGTGCCGGGCACGTACGGTGCCTGCGGTGCGAAGGCTTGGTGCGGTGGTGGCGGTGGTGGGGCGTACGCGGCGGGCGGTGGGGCGTAGCCGTGGGCGGGCGGCGGCGGTTGTAAGCCGCCGTTTTGTTGCACGTTGGCGAGCAACGCGCCGAGGGCGGCGAAATCAATGTTCGCCGGTAATCCGCCGGGCTGCGCCGCGGGCATGGGAGGTTGAGGGGCGACCTCTTCCTCTTGGAACTCCATGAAGAAGGCTGGGGTGTTGTCGAGGTCGAGTTGGTCGTCCTCGTTGGGCGCCTCCGCCGGGCTGTCGGGAATGTCCTTCAAACTCTTATACTTGACGCTCGGCTTCTCTGCCTCGATTCGTAAAATTCTCTGAAACTCTTCCGATTCCGCACCAGGAGCGAGCGCCTCGGGATCGGGCTGATCTCTGACGGACTCGATGCGACGAGGCGTTCGCCAACTGATGGTGGCGCGCATCTCGTCGAGACGACGTTGGTGCTGCTTGGCGGCAGCTTTTCTCTCCGCCTCGACTTCTCTATCTCTTCGCTCCAAAGCTTTCCTACTGGAGGCATCCGTCGCACCGTCGCGAGACGGATCCGGAAACGCAACCTCTTTCGGCTGTTTCGCATCCTTCTCGAAGACGCGCACTTGCTCGAGCTTGTCATCCGACGCCCACGTCACCGTCTTTCGCTTGCGCTTCTTCCCAGATTTATCCAATTTTTCCTCGGCATGTTTCGGCTTTTGCACCGGAGCCACAGAGATTTTCGTCGCCTTGGAACTCTTATTGATTAAATCGTTCACACTCATGCTCGGTTTCTTCGTCGAGACGCTCGGCGGCGCCACCTTCTTCTCCATCGTTATCTTCGTCACTGTCTTCACCACCGTCGTTTTCGGCTCGGGCGCCGCCTTTTTGGCGCGACCGAACAGATCATCGTCACCCAATTCAACAGCCTTGGGGGCGGGCGCGGCGGGCGCGGCGGGCGGTTTCGCCACCGGCTTCGCGGCGGGCGGAGCGACGGCGGCGGCGGGCTTCGCCGCAGACGGCTGGGACACGTGCGGCGCCGTAATCTGCGCCTTCCACGTGTTCTTCACGGATTTCGATAATACGACAACCTTTGTGTTCATCTCTGTGTTGTCGTACTCTTCCTCGTGCTCCGGGACCTCGTACGATTTCATCTTACTCAGTTGAGTACCGATGGACGTACGCGTGAGCGCCTCCAACGTGACTGGAATCATCTTCAAAGTTCTAAGAATACTGACTAAAAGAGTCGATTGATACCGTCGCCTCGCGTCCATCATCCAATCCTGCAACACATCGAGACCTTTTAACTCGGCCGATTGCCCAAACTCTCGCAGGCACGACTTATTCTTCGTGCCGCGAATGATTTGCAACAGGAGCGCGCGCTCCTTGGGCTTGGTCGTCTCTCGCATCATTCGTACAAACTTGGGAATGGTGCGCAGCGCCACGTCACCTTCCGCATCTAATAAGGGGTCTAACTGTATCTCAAACGCTGATTTTTTCGCCCTCGGAGGCGCCGAGGGCGCCGCCTTGGGTTTCTCCTTCTCTTCGCCGCCTACGACTAATCCCGCGGGATGGTACCCGTGCTTGTCGATCCAATCGCCCACCGTCGCCCCCGGTTTACCATCCGAACGCACGATGCGCAGGCTGATTTTCCACTTCTTCGCGGACCCGCGTCCACCGTCTGACTCGAATTTACTCGGGGTCATCGTTTGATCGCCGCATCGCACGCGCTCTTGTAATTTCTTGTATCCTCTCTTGAGCTCGAGCCTGCCTCTGAGGTCGCCGCAGACGACGTCGACGGCGACGTCTCGCGGAATGCCCGGGAAGGGGACGCCCTCCTGTAACGGCGGCACGTCTGCGGACGTGGAGGACGGGAACGCGGGGATGTCTTCCTCCGTGTCCACGTCCACGTCTTCGACGTCGTCGGCGTCACCGGGGGCGTACTCTTCCTCCTCGGGCGCCGCCTCGTCCTGGGCGGCGAGTCGCGCGACTTGGTCTCGAGCCGCGGCGGCTGACGCGCGAGATGATTTCGCAAAGGATGCGAAGATTTGTTCCACCGTGGAGATGTCGAGACGAGTTCTCTCCACCCACTCGTCCAACACGCCGCGATCGACGGGCATCGTCGACGACTTTGCGGCGGCGGTGAGCTGCGCGCGCACGCCGAGCGGCATCTTGGCCAAGACGGCAGCCAACTCGTCGCCGCCGTACGAAGTCGTCGGTTCAGCATCCGTGCGCTCACGGTCGGAGGAAGACGACGACGATTTCTCATCGATGACGCCGTGCACGCCTCGAGGAAAGCCGCCCGTATCGTCGTCCGACGATGACGAGAGCGTCGACGTCGCCAAATTGATGACGGCGTTCGCCGAGTCGTCCATCGACGCCGTCTTCTCCTCTCTACAACAAAAGCCGTCACACTCTGCAAGCTAATTCCAGTGACGACGCGCGCGATCCACCTATTATTTATTTAACAGGACGAACACAGCAGACAGAATCAACAAAGAAGATTTCAACAATCGAGTGAGCGCGCGCGAGCTCCGCCGTCTCCGCGCGGCGGCGTAGGCGTTCTCGTCCCCCGTCCCGCCGCGCGCCGACGACGAATCCCGTCGCGCGTACAAACAACGATCCGATCGACGACGGTCGCGTCCTTCGCGTCCTTCGCGATCGGTCGGCTAATTTCTTTTAGGAGTACAGTAGAGTGGTGTGGGGTGCGTCGAAGAGACCTCTCCTCTCTCGCGCGGTCGGCGAGCCAAACCCTTCTCGATCGAATCGAATCGAATCGTCGACGACCGGCGCGCGTTCGACCGCGAGACGCGCGCGAGACGACGACGAACCGACGAATGAAAATGCGCGCGCGCACAGCGTCGCCTCACCGACGCCTCGCGCGCGCGTTTCGACGCCTCGCGCGCGCGAATTCCACCGATCCGCGACTCGCGTCGCGATCCGACGAATCCGCGCGCGCGCGTTCGATCGACCGGTCGCGCGCGGTGTCGTCGACGCGATCGGGTGCGACGAAAACGGTCGCGCGCGTTCGTCGACGCGGTGCGTCGCGAGTGCGCGCGCGCGCGCGTGTGCGGACGATCGCCGGAATGGTGACGACTTCGTTCGATCCATCGTCGTCCCGAGACGAGGACGAACACACGCGGACGAATCAGGACCCACGCTCGTGTGGGGGGGGACTCATCGGTGGGTCGTGACTCGTCAAAGTCCAACCTCCGGGCCGCGGACGATCCAGCCTCACTCGCGACCTGTGGAATGAATGAATCGTCGACCGCGCGCGCGTCACACCGCGCCCGTCGTCGACGTGCGCTCGATCGATCGACATGGCGTACGCGCACCAGCCGAACGGTCCGGCCCACGGCCCGGGCGTCGTCATGCAGACGGTGGGAATGAATAACTCGCTCTTTGGGTGTTTTGACGATTGCGGGGACTGCCTGTACGGGTACTTTTGTTACCCGTGTCACCTCGGGTCGATCGCCCAGCGTTCGGGATCGGGTGATTGCTTCTTGACGTGCTGCATCTCGATGTTGTTGCAACCGATCCTCCCGCTCGCGATGTGCTACAACGCGAGCGTGTATAGAAAATCGTTGTACCGCGTGGGCGTCAACGCGCCGCTTCCGTGCCTGTCGTGCGCGTGCTTCTGCTGCTGCTTGCAGTGCCAAGTGAGTCGGGAGGTGAACGATCGACAAGCGGCGGCGGCGTCCATGCCGCACGTCGGCCCCGGCGTTGGTGTCGCGGGACAACCGCAGATTATCGTCGTGCAAGCGCCGCCGGCGCAAGTCGTGCACCGATAAACCGCCGACGAGACGACGAACGCGCGCACGGATGCGCGCACAAGACGCGTCGACCGACATTGGTCGACGTTGGATGTATGATGACGCGCGAGAGAGCTCGACTCGACGCGACGCGGCGATACAATTAGACGAGACGACGGACGCGTGTAAAGAATAATTGTTTCGTATCGACGAAACGCCGACAGTTTCGCAACGCGAGTCCTCGACGCGCGCACCGACCGACGCGCGCACCGACCGACGCGCGCGCACTTTCGCGACGTTTTGGCGCGTCGACATGCGCCGACAGCGCGACGACGTCGGCGCAGCGGACGCGCTCGAGCGACACCGACCGCCCGAATTACTTCTCGTTGACGCGCCGACGACGACGACGACGGCGACGACCGGGGAGGCGCGCGCGACGCGCGAGGCGCCGGCGTCTCGCGCGACGTCCACCGGCGCGCGCGCGTCCGCGTCCGCGCGACGAGGAGGAGGACGCGCGTTCGAGACGTCTTCGAGCGCTGACGGTCAACGACCGATGACGACCGATGAGGACGACGCGCGCGCGATGGGTAAGAGCGCGGCGCGCGTGCGCGTCGAGCGCGCGCTCGGAGGCGCGTTTGAGTATCGCGTCGTCGTCGCGCGCGCGGTCGAGGCGGTGGAGAAGGTGTTCGATACGCGGGCCGAGGCGCGCGCGCGGGACGGCGGCGGCGACGCCGGGTGGCGCGCGTTCGACGACGACGAGACGCGGGCGTTCGCGGTGGACGTCCGGCGAGAGATTGAACGATCGATGCGCGCGATCGAAGATGAGATTCAGGGCGAGTTCGCGTCGCGAGAGTGTGCGGTGCGACCGATGGAGCGCGAAACGACAACGGCGACGGCGACGAGAGCGCGCGCGGCGGCGAGAGCGACGACGACGACGCGGAGAAGGACAGGCGTCGCGTTCGGAACGACCGTGCGCGCGCGATGAATGAGTAGACTAGTAGTAGATGAAATACACGCGTGAGACGACGAGGCGAATCTATTTTTTTGTTTTGCGCTTCTTGGAAAACTTTCCGCCGCTCTCCCGAGCGCGCGCCGCCGCGGCTTCGGCTTTGCCCTTTTCGCGATAGGCGCGCTTGAGCGTTTCCCTCTTGAGCTTGCCTCGCCACTCGTCCTCGATGCTCTGCGCCTTGGCGTGCGTGGCGCGTCGTCTGGCTTGTTGTTCCTCGCGCTTGGCCATCTTTTCGTTGCGAATGGTGTTGAGTTGTTGCACCATCGTCGCGAGCTTCTTCTCCTCCTTGTCGCGCACCACGGCGCGTCGCTGTTCGAGCGTCTCGCGCGTCCGCGCCTTCTCCAGTTTCGGCTTGGACTTGAACGGCAACGCCTGTTGAAGCGCCTTGGGAACCTTGAGCTTGTTGAAGACGCGATTCTTGCGCTCGATCGGCTTGTAGATGGAATCCGGATTGACGGGAATCGGCAAAGACTTTTCGTATCGCAATTGTCCGACAGTCTTCATGCCTCGCCATTCCTTTGAATCCTTGAACATGCTGGTCGTGACCGGGTTGTAGAACTTCGGGACGTCCACCTTGGTCCACGTGCGCAGGAAGACGATGTCCGAGAGCAAGAGCTTATCCTCGAACGAGGCGCGGAAACTGCCCTCCTTCATGCCGCCATCCTTGGATCCGTGCGTGCCCTCGCCCGGCTTGACAGCCTTTTTTATCGTACCACGAATGCCAGACACCGTGCGCAGAGCGGCGCCCTCGAAACGACTGACTTCGAGCGCCGAGTTGAACATACCGGAGATGAATGCGGTGTTCTTGAACACCTTGGTCGGCGTGCCGACGAGTTTGAGCTTTTTGACTATTTTGATCGAGTGATCGAATTCGAGCACCGTCGCCGTGGCGGCTATTCTGAAACTCGCCTGCGACGACACCATGCTCTGAAACGCGATGACGCCCGTGTTTTGCGGCGTCAGTGGTCCGTAAAACGTGGCGTAGCAGTGCATGTGATCGGGCGTGTATTTAATCATGCGATGCCTCGAGTTGGCGTCCATCATGGAATACACAGGAATGCTCTGGAAGCGTCTCCACCCGATGGAGAAGATCAACGGATCTTGGTTCTTCAGCGTCTTGCGGTGCCATCTGTGCTTTTTCAGACGAAGTTGTTGAAGACCCATGATCTCTTCCCCCGGAAGAATCCCGCCGATGACGATGGGACGCGTCGGATCAAAATTTTCCACCCACTCGCACGGAGCCTTGGCGAGGACAATGCGGAGGTAAGAGCCGGGACGGAAACCTTCCATCGCTTGACGCGTGTGTTCGGGCAACGTGTCGAGGATGGATCGGGAGCGCGCCGTCTCTTCTTTCATCTGGTTTTTGACGAGCTCAAAGTACGACGATGGACCATCCGGATCGACAAAGTTCGGGCTCTTTTCGTTGGCGGCTTTACGACCTCCGGCGGAGACGAATTCTTCGTGTTTCTGACGCTTCTCTTCCAACCGTTTCTCCTCGTCGTCGCCATCGTCGTCGTCGCCGTCCTCGTCTTCACCCTCGTCCTCGTCCTCGTCCTCGTCGCCGGCGCTCTGCGCCCCCGGACCGAACTTTTCGCCGGTTTCCAAATCTTCAAAATCGCCGTAGACTTCGTCGTCGTCGTCCTCACCATTTTCATCGCGAGGCTGCGCTTCGCTTCGCGCCTTGGCGGCGTCCCAATCGCCGGTGACAAATCTGTTTCTCAACGACGGATCATCGAGGTCTAACGCAGATCGAACCTCGGGCAAAAATTTCGTCCTATCGAACGAATCCGTCGTGTCCATCTTTGAATCGGAATCGTCTTGCTTTTTGAACAAGTCAGATTCTGAGTCGGAGTCAGACTCCGCGCCCGAATCGTCGGCGTTCTCGCCGCGAACGGTGCCTTCGACGTCGTCGTAGATTAGTTCCATGAGCGTCTTCTCGCGCTTTCGACCTTGCATCATCTCTTTCCACTTTGACGCGCCGGCGCCGAGACCTTCGTTATCGTCATCATCGCCGTCGTCTTCCTCATCCTCGTCGTCGCCCTCCTCTTCGCTGTCGGCATCTTCGTATCCTCTCTCGGGTTCTTCGATGAAATCCGCCGCTCGTCTCGTTCTCGTATCGCCAGGTTTCGCCTTTCTTCCAGGGAAATCCGCGTCCTCATCGTCGGACTCGTCGTCTGAATCCGAGTCGTCGTCGGATTCATCCTCCGACCCGTCCTCGTCGGACTCGACGTCGAACGCGCGCGTCTTCGACTTGTCGAATTCATCGCCCTTCAACCTATTTCCACCCTTGAAGAGAGAGATCTCGCTATTACGAAGCTTTTCATCCACCGCGATGCGCGTGTCTTGCAACCCGTGCACCATCTCGACGCCGAAATCGACGGCGTGCTCCTCGGGCAACGGTCGACCCTCCGCCAACAATTTCTCCTCGAGCTGACGCTTGGAAAAGTTCATCTGCTTATCGTCGACCGTGATGTACACGGCGTCTTTGTCGTACAGTAGACCGCCGACGTCGCTCATGGGCGCGTAGATGAGCTTTTGCTTTTCGTCCAATTTCCGTTGTTTGCGCTCCTTGCTCGGAAGCGGGCACGGATCGGGCATTTGCACGATTTCTTTCACCGCCATGTCACCAACGCCCGCGACGTGCACGAGTTGGCCGTGTTTCAGGTTGCACCCGTGCAGGAACCCATACAGCGCCACCTCACGATCGCACACGGGATTGTCGTGCACGAGCTCGGGCTTGGTGATGTCCTCAAACCGGTCGCCGACGACGTACGGGTGCGACGTTCGCCAAATCAACGGTTTCGTCTTTGCCGTGGATATGAAACGCGCCAAATTCATCGTGTCTCGCAGATTATACCTGCCGTTTTGCATTCCCGAGATGTAAAACAGTTTCGCGCCGTCGTAAATTTCCGTCCAGAATCGATGCTTGAGCAACTTTTTCGTCTTTTTCAACTTTTTCACGTCGTGAAACTGATCGAGATGTGTCAACACTCCCATCACTCGCGGAAATCCATGCACTTGAAGCACGTTTAAAAACTCAAACGTCTCCATCTCGAATCCAAACGATCCATCGACGAGCAACAGGACCAAATCCGCCACCTTGGCCGCGTCCACCATGTCGTTCAAGTCATTCTTAACCTCCATGATCTGTATCCGTCGCTTCTTCCCCGTCACCAGCGTCAACGGCCCTTTAATCTCATTCAACGCGTGTCTCGTGTAATGTTTCACCAACGACCGCACGAGCGTCGTCTTCCCCACCCCCGGCGGTCCCTGCACGACGACGACGAACGGCGGCGGCTCCTCGCCCTCCCCCAACTCTCGCACCGGCGCTCGTAACTTCCGCTCCGCCTTTTCGATCGCCACAGTTCGCGCGCGCTTCGCCTTCTTCGCCCCACTGAATATAAACGCGCGCGGATTATTCCCTTGCCGCCCGTCGCCGCCGCCGCTCCCGTCGCCGCCGCCGCCTTTGCCCTTTGCATTCTTCTTCGCGTGTTTCGCCCCCGCGCGCGGCGCGCGGTGCGGCTTATCGCTCGCCGATCCCAACACCGCGTCCATGACGCCCGCGCCGATCGTCTCGTCGTCGACGACGCGATTCGCCGCGCGCGCGTCGCGCCGCGTCCACGAATGATGATTAAAGGGACTCGTCTCGACACGGCACTCGTCATTCGACGACCACGAGCCATGGTCCCGTCGCGGTCCTCCACCGACGTCGTCGTCCCGATGACGCGCGCGCGCGCGTCGACGCACCGCGCGTCGCGTCCACCGTCGGTCGGTCTCGCGGTGCGTCGTCATCGACGAGGACCGCGCGCGCGCGCGTCCACGACGGATGACGTTGATGACGACGCGGATAGCGCGTCCGTGTCTCGACGCGACGCCGTCGACGCGTGCGCGTCTCGCGCGGCGTGGCGCGGACACGTCCCGACGCAGAGCACGCTCCCGCTCAATCCCGACGGATCGGTGAACTACGCCTCGATCGACGCGAACCCGATATCCAAGGTGCTGACGCGCACGATTCGGGGACTCCTCGTCGACGAGGTGGGCGGCGACGACGGCGATCCGACGCCGTGGACAGAGTTTCCAGGCATCATGACGGCGGTGCGAGAGGTGAATGACATGAAGGGGGACGCGAGAGACGTGCAGGTGCGGGCGAAGAGGGTGTTTGCGGGGATATTGCCGGCGTTGAAGATTGGATGGATACCGCCGATTTGGAAAAAGGTTGTGGCGCCGCACGCGCCCGAGTGGATGGCAAATTACGCGTTCGTGCTCGTGTTTACGAATTTGTTTCCGTGGTTGATGGGTCCGATGGAGGGCGTCGATCACGTCGAGGTGCCGACGCCCGAGTGGTTGCGAAAAACGTTCGCGAACGCGCCAAAGTTTATAAAAGTTCCGCAGGCGGTCAAGGCAGAGCGGTGTCGATTTTTGGAGACGTCGCAGTGCGCGAGCGTGTGCGTGAACACGTGTAAAGCCCCCTCGCAGGAATGGCTCAAAGAAGATTTCGGCATGGATTTACACATTCAACCAAACTACGACGATTTTTCCTGTCAATGGAAGTTCAACACGCCGCCGCCGCCCCTCTACGAGGACGCCGCCGTCATGGTTCCCTGTTTCGCCAAGTGCGACTCCGAGTACAAGGGCGAAAAGGATGCGTTTCGCCAGCGCGTCCGCGTCCAAACCGGTGTCGGCATCGTCGACGGCGTGGACACGTACACCGGCGAAACGCTCGAACAGATCGCCGCCCGCGCGAGCGAAGAAGCCAAACGAGACGCCTCTCGCGGCGCGTACGCCGACGGCACCGCCGCCGACGCCTCCGCCTTCGCCGCGCGCGCCGACGACGTCAAATCCGGCGGTAAGTGTTGGTCCGTCGACGAGCGTCGCGACGCCATGAGCGACGTTCGCGCGTCCTAGTCCGCATCGCCGTGTAATCACACCTAAAGTCGCGTAATAATAAATATCTTTTCGATAGGGGAACCACCCACCCTTCACGCGCCCTAGATAGAATGACACATTCGTCGACACTGCGCGACGCCTGCCAGCCGTCGTCGACGGTGACGATGACGACGCGATTACTCGCCCCCGTGGGCGCGTTCGCGCTCGGCGCGTACGCGGAGAATCGCGGGTACGTCGACGCGGCGCTTCGAAAAGCGCGCGATGTCGATCCGAACGTGCGCGCCGGCGTCGACGCGCTCTTCGCGGCGGTGCGAGACGGTGAGCGCGCGGTGGCGGGCGCGGTGGAGGGCGCCGGGGCGGAGAATGCGATCGAGGCGGCGATGCGGGCGATGCGAGAGACGCTGGCGGCGATGACGGCGCCGTTGTTCGCGACGAGCGGGAGAGAGGCGGAGGCGACGCTGGGCGGGGGCGCGGGACGATCGGTGGAAGATGGCGTGATCGGGGAGAAAGCGACGTCCGTGGTGCGCGGTGTGCGAATGCCGACGCTGGGTGTGCGCGAGATGTTCATCGCGGGCGCGTTGACGGGGATGGTCGTGGCGTACGCGTACGGGCCCGAACGGTGCGCGGCGGCGGCGAGACGTGCGTACGCGAGGTGTGTCGAGGCGGTGAACGACGCGCGGGCGTACGTCGAGGCCAAGATGGATGAGTTTTTGTCGTTGGAGTTTCGCGAGGCGATCGAGGAGACGATGGACGGGTTGAAGGAAGCGCTTCAGGGGGCGCAGAAACAGCTCGAACCGTTGCTCAAATCGAGCAGCGATAATCTCTTCGCCCTCGCGGCCAAGAGTAAAGAGACGACGACCGCGTATGCAGGCAAGCTCACTGCCTTTGTCGGTGACTTGAACGAAAAGTATCTCAACGAGGCCGTCACCATCGTTCGAGCGAGAGCGGTCGAAGGGTTTCAATCCGCCAAATCTGCGGCCAAGTCGGTGGCGCCGGCGCTGGACGCCGCGCGTCGCCACGCGCGCGAGTTCCTCGCCGCCATTCGCGACGGTCTTGTCGCTCCCAAGAGTGATAAATCACAATAAAAGCGACGTCGTCGGCGCTCTCGACGGCGTTCACCCGAGCCCGCTGTTTATGTATATATCATTACCACCGTTCTGTTCCCAACCGACCCATCCGCTCAACTTGTCGTCACACCGCGCGCGAGGATGGATCCCGCGGGTCCGTCCTACGACGCGTCGACCGCGTCGTGGTTTCAGGACTCCTACGCCCTCACCTCGCTCCCGCTCGCCCCGTCCGTGCGCTCCAAACTCCAACGCGCGGGATTCCATTCGGTTCGAGATTTGATTCGCATCACGGGCGGTTCCGCCTCCTCGCTCGCGCGCGAGGCGTCGTTGACCCTGGATGACGCGAACGACGTGCTCAAGGCGGCTCGTCGAGGCGGTGAGGGCGCGGCGCTGCGCGGGGCGAGGAGCGCGGCTGAGTTATTAGAGGAGGAGAGAACGCGAGGACGCGTCTTTACGTTTTGCGAGGCGTTGGACGACGCGTTGGGCGGAGGCGTCTCGAGCGGGGAAATCACGGAATTTTGTGGATGTCCGGGAATAGGGAAGACGCAGTTGGCGACACAGTTGTGCGTGTCGACGCAGACGCCCGCGGCGTTCAATGGATTGGAGGGAGAGGCGGTGTACGTGGACACGGAGGGGAGTTTCATGGCGGAACGCGCGATGGACATGGCCTCGGCGTTGGTGGAATATCTCGGAAAGATGACGGCGATGACGCCCGAGGACGGTGGGAAGCGTGAGATGGAGGAGGCGATGAAAACGTTTACGCCGGAGAAGATTTTACGCGGGATTCATCTGTTTCGATGTCACGAAGTGACCGAACTCTTGGCGGTGTTGGAGACGTTGGGCGAGTTCATCGCCGAGCATCCCAAGGTACGATTAGTCGTCATAGACAGCGTGGCGTTTCACTTTAGACAGGACTTTCAAGACATGGCGCTTCGAACGACCATCTTATCCAAGATGACGAATCGATTGATGTCCATCGCGACGGCGAGACAGGTAGCGGTGGTGACGGTGAACCAGGTGACGGTGAAGCCGCAGCGCGACGGACCGGCGCGATTGGTACCGGCGCTTGGGGAATCGTACGCGCACGCGTGCACGACGAGGGTGATTTTGAGCTGGGAAAACGACGATCGCGTGGCGTTCATCACAAAATCACCGCGACTCGCGCAGGCCCGCGCAAAGTACACCATCACCGCCGGCGGTGTGCGAGACGTCCGAGGCGTCAAGCGAGCGCCGAGCTGATTCGATTTTTCGAGATACGTGAAGAATTCTAGTTACAATATACATGTGATGATCCATCTCTAGTAGCGATACTTTGTGCTGTAATCGCGCGGCGACACGACCAAACCTCTCCCCTTGCGCGCGCCGGTGTAGACAACCTCCACGATGTCGATAAACTCTTGCTTATCGTCCATCGCCCAGTTGACCTTGTTGTTGTTACCCGTCCCGAGATCGATCTGAATGTGTTTATTTCTAAAGAAGAACATCACCGTGCACGGATCGTACAGTTCGTACATTGCATTAAAGTCCGGAACCTGCGTTCGCGAAGGCCAGCCGTCAGTCGCCGCGTCCCGAGCTCGCGCGCGTCGAGCGCATCGAGCGCGTTCCTCTCTCGCGCTCACCTCGTTGATGTCCACCAGATAGATGATAGCAAAGTTTTTAATCTTATCCGCCACTCCCGCCAAGGTCTGCGCGCGTCCGACGGTCAGTCTTCGCGTCTTTGCTCGCTCGATTTCGCGCTCGTACCTCATCCATGCGCATGCACGTGTCGTCGGCGTCCGAACCGAACCGTATGACGACAACGCGGTCCTCCTCGGAGAGGATGGCCTGGTCCACCGCCCAGCCGTTTTTTAGATGGGGCAGCAGATACGACATCCCGCGATGCGTCGGTGGGTGTTTTTCGCGGCGCTCGGCGAGTCGAAGAGTGATGTAGAGGAGCGGGAACGAGCCGGCGAGAAACGGCGAGCGAAGGATCCGTCGTATTCGTGGTTTGTTTTCATTACGTGGCGTGGTAAGTCTAAGTTTAACGTTTCTTTTTTCGCGGTCTCTCGTCGCTGTCGCTCATGTTGGCGTCCTCTCTCGCCGCCTTCTCCTCGAGCTCGTCCCAAGACAAACCTTCCTCTTCGTCTTCGTCCAACTCTTCCTCCTCGTCCTCGTCCTCGGAATCGTACACGCTCTCAGACTCGGACTCCTCCTCGGATTCTTCCTCTTCGCTGTCGCTCGGTTCGAATTCGCTGACCTCTCCGTCCTCGTCCTCTTCCTCGTCGGAGGCTTCGTTGTTGAGGAACTCCCAACCGCCGGCTTCGAGCCAACCGTCTGGGTCCTCCTTGATTTGACGCAACAACGGCTTCCAGTTCAAGTTCGCCTTACCCTCGTAGTACTTGATGTCGAGCGTCGTCAACCATTGCTTGATGTTTTCCAAGTATTGGCTCGGAATTTGATCGATGCGATGGACCTCGCGGTTAAAGTCGCGGAAGATGATGGCCATGTCAAAGTTCTTCAGGTGGAAACCGACGCGCTCCAAGTTGACAACCTCGATGTCCTTAGAGGCGATGACGAGCGGAGGGAACTCGGTGAGCTCGACCAAGCACGACGTCGTCGGCAAAATTTTCGCCGTGGTTTTGTGCGCGACGCCTTGGAAGGCGAGCTCGTGGTACGGAGAGTCAAACTCCAAGTTGAGGTGAGGGAAATCCTTTTCCCAAATGTCTTGCACTCTCTTCGCAAAGTGGCTAAACTCTTTCTGGATCTTCTTCTGACGCTCGCGCTCGCGCTGCTCGTCCTCGATCTCATCCGGATCGTACATGTTACGACGACCGCCGTCCAAGTTTTGCACCGCCTCCATCACCTCTTGATAGAATTGGACGTCTTGCGTCTTCTTCTTGCCGATCATGATTGGATTCTTCAAGTGGAAATGAATCAACGTCTTAATCTCTTGCTTGGCCGGCTGGAAGAAGGCGAAGCGAATGTTTTCGTACATGATATCGACTTGTTCGTCCATCTTGGCGCCGATATACCGCAAACCGTTCGTGTGCGCCTCGAGGGTGCCCGCCTTGCGACCGCCACGACCGCCGAACGTCGGCAACATCCACAAGCCCGTCAGGCGGTGCACGCGCCCAGATGAGAGCACGAGTCGCTCTTGGCGAACCAAATCGGCGCGTTGCGCGCGTTCTGTTTCTCTAGCCACGATGTTACGTCGCAAAGCTTGAATCTCTTGCACGACGTGATTGGCGTGACGAGCGTCGACGCTTCGGAAGCTCACCTCCTTCAAGAAGATCGAGTTCGGAAATCTCACCGCGGCGGCGTACTTTTGTTGCGCCGCGGACGAGCCGGTCGGGTGCTGAAAGTTGATACGAATGAAGGCGTTACCAGCGTCTTGACTCACGGACGCGGACTTCACGGACATGATGTGGAACGGCACGAGCTGACCGTAAATGGGCACGAGGACGGATTCGCGCTCGGCGTCGACGGCGAGCACGAGTTCGTTGTGTCTCGGCGTTGGCACGTCGCGCATAGACTTGTAGGAGACGAATTCAGCTGACGAACCCATCGAGGCGTTTTGAACTTCATCCTCGCCCGCTTGCGTTAAACGCTTATACGTCTCGGCGTTCTTTTTATCCGCCAACGCGCGCTGTCTGCGCTCGCGATCCTCCGCCGAACTCGGACCGGATTGCTCGGCGCGCGTCTTGGCGTCCAAGATCACGCCTCCTTGCTTGATCTTAATCTCGGCGTCCGCGTCTTCCTCGTCATCATCGTCGTCGTCGTCGTTCGTCACGTACGAGATTTCCTTGACGCCCTTCGGGTTCGTCGTCAGGACGGACGCCGCCTCGCCGCCGGCGCCGACCAAAACCGAGTCGGCGATCATGATGGCGTACGTCTCACTCTTGCTCCCTTCCTTGGCGGATGGTTCCTTCAGACCTTGCAAACCGACGGCGAGGTTGAACAGCATGCCCGACTTGATCTTGTTTTCGCACTTTCCGTTCAACGCAAAGGTCATGTCGCGGAACTCGAGACCCATGGCGGTGCCGACATTCTTCGTGAGCTTGGACGCCAACATCGCCCCGTCGACGCCCTCAGCGCTCGTGAGCGACGCCCTGACGGCTTCGTACACGGAGGAACACGTCGCACCGTCGACCAAGGCGGCGATGCCCGCCGCTTGCGCGGCGAGGACGGCGGCGTACGTCGCCTCTTGCGCCGGCGTCGGGTCCACCATGTACGTGCGCCCGACGTTGGAGCAATACTGCGTGTATCGCGCGCCGACGGACATGTGCACGACGGCGGGAGGAGAGGCGTAGTGCAACTTCGTTCCCGCGCTCTCTGCGCTGTACTTCAAGTCGTACTCACCGCCGGATTGGAAGATTGGAGGATAACAAATGTCCACGTGCTCAGGCGCGATTTTCAAACCGAGCTTGGACGGATCGATGATGGTATCCTCCGTCATCTCGGACAATTTGGCGTGCGTCATCTTCTTCTCGTCCTCGATCGTCTCCTCCATCTGCGACACCGCGTACGCCAACGCCTTGCTCGTCAGCGTCACCGCCTTCTTCACCAACTCGACCTCCTTTTCGTCCTTGGCCGCCATGGCGTGCGCCAACCCGCTCGTGATATCCTTAATCTCAATCCCCGCCTCGTTCAACGCGCTCGTCACTCGCGTCATCATCACCCCCTCATTCTTCTCCTTCGCCACCATCCCAACCACCAAACTCTCGCTCTTGATCGCCTCCACGAAGACATCCGCCTGCGCGCTCCCGTCCTCGCCCTTTGGCTTGACGAGCACCTCGAGATCCAACCCGCACGACTCCTTCAACAATTCTCTCGCGCTCTCCAACAGCGCCGCCTTCTTCCCACCCGCGATCGCTCGCACTTTACTCTCCGTGAACATCAACAGCGTGTCCGGAAGCTCGTACGAGAACAACCACACCTGCGTCGCGACGCCCTTGAGGTACCGCAAGTCATCCTCCGTGTTCGCCCCCGTCCCGACGATGAGCGCCGTGGCGCCTCCGAACGCCTCCTCCGCGCCCTCCCCGCGCCACGTCGCGTAGAGCGCTTGCACGCGTCTCGCACACGCCGCACCGTCCATCTCCGGCGCGCCCATGGTCGCGCGCGCGTCTCGTATCCCCGCGCGAGGTCGACCTGGGATCGATTTCAAATCACAAAAAAATCAAAAATCAACGACGCGCGTCGCCGGTCCGTCCTCTCTCTCACCCACCGTCGCGCGCGCGTTCGCGGACCGCGAGACGAACGATGCGCGTCTCGATCGATCGATCGATCGCGCGCGCGCTCCGTCCGTCCGTCGCGCGACGCGGTCTGCGGCGCGTTCGACGAGTCGCGGACCGGTGGGTTTCAAGGTTTCACACACGGACCTCTTTGCGCGATCGTCGTGGGCGCGCGGCGACGGCGACGCGCGAGACGCGCGCGCGGCGACGGCGTCGGTCGTCGACGACGCGGGACGACGCGTGGTGATGGTGGCGTCGTGCGCGTCTCGCGCGTCTCGCGCGTCGTCGGTGTCGGTGAGGATGGGGACGCGTCGTGAGCGCGTGGGGCGTCACCGCGCGCGAGGCGGCGGTGGGACGACGCGCGCGCGCGAAGGCGACGAGGACGACGACGCGGACGACGGCGAGGTCGGCGCGCGCGCGAGGCCGTTGGTGGTGTGCGATGGAGCGAACATCGCGTGGTGTTACTCGGCGGCGTTGCACGCGGCGTTCGGGAGTAAACACAAGTGCCCGTTGTCGAGAGGCGTGACGGCGGCGTTGGAGCACTTTTCGAGCGGCGGCGCGGCGGATGTCGTGGCGTTCGTGCCGTCGACGTACGTGGAGGGACCTCTGCACGGATTGTGCGATGGTGGGAGTTTAGACGCGCTCGTGGCGAGACACGTGGTGTATCTCGGGAACGGGAGGTGGAGGAACGAAAGGTTGGCGGCGGAGGCGGCGCGAGGACGGGTGAAACTCGTCGAGCGGGACGGAAAGCGAAGCGCGGATGATTTGACAATCATCGAGTACGCGAGGAAGCGAGAGGCGTTCATAGTGTCGAATGATCGGTACGGTGATCATAAGATGGGTCAGGGGGAGTTGAAGAAGTATCTCAAGGGACGCTTGTTTGATTACGAGTTTTTGTTTCAGACGGATAGAGAGAAAATTGCGCGAGACGCGGGCGCCGCGAGCGAGGTTCGCGTCGGGAGCGCGTTTTTACCGCCACCGCCGGCGAATGAAGGCGATGGGGTGAATTGGGATCGGAAAGTGCACGCGGAGGGAAGCTCGAGACCGTGGGCGCGGTACGCGAAGGACCAGACGTGGGGCAAACGACCTCGAATGAAGAAACGCAGGTCGATGAGCAAAGTCGTGCGCGTGCAGCAGGCGAGCTCGGATGATTTCCCGTATTGGGCGCTGGACGATGAGCTCATTCCGTGCACGTTCAATCCGAGCTGTAAATTTTAGATGTGTCACTACTAGCGGTACTTGTACAATTTTTTTCTAGTCTTTCTAGTCCGTCGTTTCCCCGCGCTTCTCGAGCGTCTTCGCAACCTTTTTTAATTTCTCTACATCCGGTAACGGCACGTTCGCCTTGCTCGCGGCGTCCTTGGAGAACGACCACGCGATGCACCATCTCGACGTTTTCCCGTGCACGAGCTCAGTCGTGCGCACGGCCGGCACACGCGTGGCGTGGAAGAGACTTCGCATCTTCGTCATCGTACTCTTCTTTCCGCACATCGTCGTGAACCAATGAATCGACTCCTTCATCTCGAGCGAATCCGCAAACATACGTTTCACGAACGCTTCCTCTCCTCCCGGACACACCATCTCGATCTCCGTCCCACCGCACGCGGTATTCGGATTCAGCCCGGCGTCCTCCATGGATTCGAAAAACGGTGGATTACACATACAAAACGTAAACCTTTCCCCCTCCTCGACGACACCGCGAAGGATGCGATCGCGCGAACCATCCTCGTCGCGCGCATCGCGTATCTCTATCAAACGCTCGAGATGAGGATTCTTTCGCAGATTTTCCCTCGCGCTCTCCAACGCCTCGTCCGTCACGTCCGTGCCGACGAATCGCCACCCAAACGTCGACGCTCCGAGCAAAGGATAAATCACGCTCGCTCCCGTCCCGACGTCCAACACGCGCGTCACGCCGGCGTTCTCATCCCCATACGCCTCAGAGGGCGAGGACAACCGATACAGCTTCTCCAACCACTCTAAATACCGCGTTCGATTCGTCGCCGTCGGCACTAAGTGTCCCCGCGGCACGTCCCATCCCGCCACCCCGTGTTCCACTCTCAATATCGCCCCCGTCAGCGCTTTCGTGGACGCCCAATCCGTAAAATCCACCCCACACGTTTGTTTTCCCGTCTTGGCGCACGTTCGCCGCGTCACCACCGCCGCGAACGCCTCGTCCGCGCGCGCCAACGCCTCAAAGTCGTAACGAGGCGCATTCGTCCCTCGCGCGCCCATCGCCCCCGCGCGCGCCCTCTTGCGCGTTCCCGCGCCACCATCGCGCGCCATGACGCGGATCACTTTCCTCTTCACGCGTCTCCGCGCGTCAACGCCTCCATCGACCGCGTCGACGCGTGAGGTCGACGGGCGCGCGCCGATGCAGCGTCTGACTCGGCAGTGGACTTTTTAAAATCGAGCTCGCGATCCGACACTTTGAGCCGCGCGCGTCGATCGTTCGGAGTCTCTTCGACGCGATGGCGCGCTTAGACAGCTCGAGCGAAGACGATGAGATCCCCCTGGCGGCTCGCGCGCGCGCGGCGTCGACGGACGCGGTGCCGGTGGCGCCCTCACACGCGAACGAACGACCGACCGAGGTGGCGCGACCGAGCGCGCCGGTGACGACGACGACGGGCGGTGGCGCGCGCGTCGGTGCGGGCGCCGCGGGCGACGCGTCGAGCGATGACGATGACGTGCCTTTGGCGCAGCGCGCCAAGTTGGTGAGTCCCGGGAAGCCGTTGAGCTCGGTCGTGCCCCAATCCTCGACGCATTTGCCGAGGCCGACGGCGGCGGCGCCGGCGAAACCGCCGCCGGTCGTCGCGCGACCGCCTGTGGTGACGCCGAGACCGCCCGTGGGTGGATTTAAAATGTCGAAGAGACCGGTGGCGATGCCGGCGAAGCAGAGCTCGCGGTTGGATAGCTCGAGCGATGAGGAGGACGCGGGCCCGATCGCGGGAGCCCCGAGCGAGGGTTACGCGGAGAAGCGAGCGAGAGAGGAGCGAGAGCGCAAGTTGATGAAGTTGAAGAAGGAAAAGAAGCGCGCGGAGAAGCGAGCGAGAGAGGAACGAGAGCGTGCGAGACAATCTGTGCCCGCGGTGAAGCGTCCGAAGAAGAATTTGAGCGAACAAACGGGCGGCGCGAAGAAAGGGGCGGTGGTGCAGTGGAAGACGCTCGAACACAACGGCGTGGTGTTTCCGCCGGCGTACGAGCCGCACGGCGTGCCGTTAACGTACGATGGTCGAGATATCGTGCTTTTGCCACACGAAGAGGAAATCGCGGGTTTCTTCGCCGTGATGAAGGACACAGATTACGCGCAAAAGCCAGTCTTTGTGAAGAATTTCATGGACGGTTTCAAAGCCGCCCTCAAGAATGGTCCGCACGCGTTCATCACCGACTTTTCCAAGTGTGATTTCACCAAGATGTTCATGCACTTCTTGGCGATTAGAGAGAAGAAGAAAGAGATGACGAGCGAAGAAAAGAAGCGCATCAAGGTGGAAAAGGAGAAGGCGGAAGAAGCGTACACGTGGGCCACCATCGACGGTAGACGCGAAAAGGTTGGAAACTTTCGCATCGAGCCTCCCGGTTTGTTCCGCGGACGCGGTGAACATCCGAAGATGGGGAAGATCAAGCGACGCGTCATGCCCGAAGACATCACCATCAACATAGGAAAAGACGCCAAGGTTCCCGAGCCTCCGGCTGGACACAGCTGGAAAGCGGTCATCCACAACGACACGGCGACGTGGTTGGCGGGCTGGAACGACGTCATCAACACCAAGGATTGGAAGTACGTGCAATTCGGTGCCACTTCGAGCGTCAAGGCGGAAAGCGACCAGAAGAAGTACGAAAAGGCCCGTTCGCTCCATAAATTTATCGAGAAGATCCGCGCCGACTACAAGAGAAACATGATGAGTGAATCAAAGGAGATGGCGCAGCTCGCCGTCACGACGTACTTGGTGGACAAACTCGCCCTTCGTGCCGGTGGCGAAAAGGATGAAGATCTCGCCGATACCGTCGGTGTGTGCACGCTTCGCGCCGGACACATCAAGTTCATGGAGGACAACGTCATCGAGTTCGATTTCTTGGGTAAGGATTCCATCCAATATCTCCAAGAGCACAAGATCGACGAGACGGCGTACAAGTGCTTGCAGCGCTTTGTTCGCGGCAAAGGTCCAGAGATGGACATTTTCGACGCCGTGGATCCCTCCAAGGTGAACGCGCACCTTCAAACTCTCATGCCGGGTCTCACTATTAAGGTTTTCCGCACGTACAACGCCTCCATCACGCTCGACCTTCTCTTACAGAACACCAACAACAAGGACACGACGCTTCAGAAAAAGGCGACGTACGACGCCGCCAACAAGGAGGTTGCCATTTTGTGTAATCACCAAAAGGGCGTGAGCAAGGCGCACGACGCGCAGATGGAGAAACTCAACGACAAGAAGAAAGACCTCGCGAAGCAAATCACCGAGATGAAGAAGAACAAGGACGACAAGAACCAAAAGAAGAAGCTCGCCGCGCTCAAGGAACGCGCCAACAAATTGGCCATTCAAATGAACATGAAGGAGGAGCTGAAAACGGTGTCGCTCGGTACGTCTAAAATCAACTACCTCGATCCTAGAATCACCATTTCCTGGTGTAAGCGTCACGAAGTGCCACCGAACGTGGTGTTCACCAAGGCGTTGATAGACAAATTCCACTGGGCCATGGATTGCGAGATGGATTACCGCTTTTGCGAAGAGGCGAAACCCGCCGTCGCCGAGTGAAGACGTTAAAAGTCGCGAAATTGTTATAACAAAAAAAAATGTGATATGTTACTTGTGCGCCCGAACGCAAATGCGAGAGATTGCGAATAATCAAACTCGAATCAGCGCTTCGATGCGCGCTTTCGATTCGATGTCGTCACTCGACGCAATCTCGCGCGTTTGCGTTCTCTGCATCGAGCGCGCTCACGCGGACGCCTCGAGAGGTCGCTCGATGACCTCGTCGGGGATCCCGAGCACGGCCGCGAACGCGCTCTCGGGAGCGCCCTCCCCGGTTCGTTCGATGTCTCGAAACACCTTGATGAGCTCGGACGAGTGCACCGCGCCCGAGAGCACGTGCCGCGCGCCGATGATGAAATTCGGAATCGAGTGGATGCCCATTCTTCTTAAGATGTGCAGCGCGCCCTCGATCTCATTTTCACCCTCTCCGGACGCGAGAAACGCCTCTGCCGCGGCCGGATCGACGCCAGCCGCGGACGCCGCCTCGAGCAGCATCTTACGATCGTTCAGCTTTTGCCCATCCTCAAAGTGTCTCTTGTTCAAATCGTTGTACAGCGTCTCGCTCGCCGCGCACCCGTAGTTTTTCGTCACCCACTGTACCAACCGATGACTCTGCATCGTGCTCGAAGCTAATCGATCGAGATTGAAGTGTTTAATCCCCACGTCCTCCCCGCGCTCCTTTAACCGATGTCGTCTCTTTTGCGCCTCAAACTCCTTCTTCCCGCCCCATTTCCGCTCGAGCCGCGCGCGATTCGTCTCGCTCCACCCCTCATCCCTCGGATACTCGGGCTCGAGAAAAAACGGCACTCGCAACACCGAGAACCGCAACGGATTATTCACATCGAGAGGTTTCGCCTGCACCTCGCGCATGGCGCGCTGCAACTGCCGCTTCCCGATGTACCCGTTGGGTCACATGGTATCCGACACGAGCTCCACCGTCACCAACTGATGTTTCCCTCGACTGACCACCAGCGACGACGACGACGACGACGACGACGACGACATCGCCCGCATCGCCCGCGCAAACATGACGACGCTCAGTTTACTTTTTATCCACCGTCTCGTGCGTGTGTCCCGGAGGCAACGCGAATCCGTCCACCGCTTCCGAAAAGCGCACGACAACCTTATCGGGCGTGATCTCCGCGCTCTTGACGCCGACGAGCGCCTTGATGACGGCGCTCGCCACCTCCTTACGAACCTCGGGCGTTCTGCACGCCTTGGGCAACCACGCGATGTGCACGAAGGGCATGTACCGACGACCGGACGACGTGTGACGACGCGTGGCGGTGAGGTGAAAAAACTGTCCCGCGCGCGCGACGAATTGACGACAAAAGTCGACGCGCGAGACGCGAGACGAGCGTCGCGCGAGACGCGAGACGCGAGTGGTTCGTTCGTTTCGAATCGTCGTCGATCGAACGCGCGCGCGGAGGACGTCTCGCGCGCGAGAGGAGGGGTACATTCGCGGGGCGGCGTCCCGGCGGCGGCGGCGCGCGCGAGGGTGCGATCATGAAGGTGAAAGTCATCTCGCGCGTCGCCGAGGATTACACGCGCGAGCGTAAGACGGATCGGCTCAAGGTGCATCGGAATCTCGATCCCGAGCTGCGGCCGATGCACCGCGCGGTGGAGTATAAACGAGCGCTGAACGCGGTCAAGTTGGACAAGACGTTCGCCAAGCCATTCGCGGGACAGTTTAGCGGACACGCGGATGCGGTGCTGTGCATGGCGAAGAGTCCGACGTCGCTCACGGAACTCGTGAGTGGGGCGGCGGATGGGGAGATACGGGTGTGGGACGTGCCGTCGAGGAAGGTGTCGAGGATATTAAAGGGACATCGAGGCGCGTGTCGGGGCGTGTGCGTGTCCAAGGACGGGGACGCGGTGGTGTCGTGCGGAGACGACGCGACGATTCGGTTGTGGCGATTGCCAAAGGCGGGAATGGGTGAGATGAGCGATCCGACGAGGAAGACGCCGGTGATGGAGACGGCGGATGTGTACCTGGAGAATAACGGATTCAGAGACTGCGACGCGCACTGGGGGAAGCGGGAGTTCGCCACCGCGGGGGCGACGGTGCAGGTGTGGAGCATGGATCGAGGAAGCGCGCTGCACACGTTCGAGTGGGGGACGGATACTGTGCTCTCGGTGCGGTATAATCCGGTGGAGACGGATATTTTCGCGTCGTGTGGATCGGATAGATCCATCGCGCTCTACGACGTGCGCATGGAGACGCCGCTCAAGAAGATCATCATGCAGACAAAGTCGACGAAATTGTGCTGGAACCCCATGGAAGCGTTCAATTTCACCGTTGCGAATGAGGACACGAACTTGTATTCGTACGACATGCGCAAGATGGACATCGCCACGTGCGTGCACAAGGATTTCGTCAACGCCGTGATGGACGTCGATTACTCGCCGACGGGTAGAGAATTCGTCGCCGGTAGTTACGATAGAACGGTTCGTCTGTTCGACTACAACGCTGGACACTCGAAAGATTGTTACCACACGAAGCGCATGCAGCGAGTGTTCTGCACGCGATTCTCCATGGATGGCTCGTACGTGTTTAGCGCCTCGGACGACATGAACGTGAGATGCTGGAAGGCGGACGCGAGCGCGCAGCTGGGAACGCTCACGCCCAGAGAGAAGCGCAAGCACGCGTACAACGCGTCGCTGAAGGATCGTTTCAAGCACATGCCGGAGATTCGACGCATCGCAAACCATCATCACGTGCCCAAGGCTATTCACAAGCAGACCAAGCTGCGTCGCACGATGCAAGACGCCGAGACTCGCAAGGCAAGACGCCGCGTCGCGCACGCAGCACCGGGCGCGGAGAAGGAGGAGTTCAAACCGGCGAGAAAGAAGAAGATTCTCGCCGAGGTGGAATAATCGAACGTGTGAATAGACGTGTACATGATGTAACAACAAGATTTTTTAGGGTGAAACAAAACGTCCCGCGGCTACTTGCGCAAGGCGTCCAATCGCGCCTGTAAATCATCATCCAGACCCCCACCCGCGGACTCCGCCGCGCCCGCGCCCTCCAACACAGCCGTCGGCGCCGCACGCTCCGTCTCCGCCGCCACGCTCACCTTGCCCGCGGGTGCGGAGATCAACTCCGCGCCGACGTTGCATCCCAATTCGTCCAACACCGCGTTCACCAGTTCCTCAGTCTCCTCCTCTTCGTCATCCACCGCGAACGCGTCGTCGATCGCGTCGCCCATTACCTCCGTCGTCATCTCCATCTTTTCGTTCTGTCTCTCAAACTCTTTCAAAATATTTTGCAGAGACGGAATGTTGAGCTTTGTGTTCATCGATTTCATTGCCGACGTCACGCCTCGCATCGCGTCCGCCATCGCCTGCGTGCTCTTCAGCGTTTGCATTCGAAGCGACACCCCTTGTAACTGTGACTTGAGCGAATAAAATTTCGTGATCGAGTGTCTCGTGCGCACTAAATCTTTCGCCATCACCTGCGTCGAAAAACACTCGTCAGTCGTCTCGTCGGTTATCGCGTCTCGTCTCTCACCCCTCTCGCCGTCTCTCGCCGCATCACCACCCAACGCGCGCGTCCGCTCCGATCGACGCACCTTGACGGCACCCATCTGATTCGCCTTGGCCATGCGCTTAATCTCCGCGATGAGCTTCTTTTCCTGCGACATCATCGACGTGCGCTCGCGGTCGATCTCTCGAATGGACCGATCGAGCATGCGTTTATTCTCGCGCAAGAGCTCGGTCGGGGTCTTTTGTCTCTTGAATAACCACATCGTGATTGAATGTCGCGTCGCGTCGCGTCGTCGTCGTTCGATCGGTGCGTCGCGCGCGCGCGGGAGTGTGACGTCGCGCGCGGGAATGTGTCCGATTTGTGGACAGGTGGTGCCTTTTGCTCGGGACGGGACAAAGAGAACAGAAATTCGATTCGTTACACTCATGGACCGCCCTTGTTCATGAAGACTCTGGCGGCGATGGCGATGGCACACGCGATGCCAAAAGCGGCGGGACCGAACTTGGCGAGGGGCGCGGCGGCGCCGGCGGCGGCGACGTCGACGTGGGCGGCGATGACGGCTTTCAAAGCCTCGTACGCCTTGTCCACGTCGTCGTTGACGATGACGGCGTCGAAGAAGCCGTCGACATCCTTCTTGGCCATCTCCGTGCGCGCGTTTTCGAGACGCTTCAGGACGGCGTCTTCGGTCTCGGTGCCTCGACCTCGTAACCGACGCTCGAGCTCCTCCATCGACGGCGGCGCAATGAAAACGTACGCCGCCTTCAAATCACTCTTTTTCACGAGCTCGGCGCCTTGGACGTCGATGTCGAGTAAACATATCTTACCGCTCTTCGACACCTTGCGCACGGCGGCGAACGAGGTGCCGTAGATGTTTTGATGCACGTGCGCGTGTTCTAAAAATTTCCCATCGGCGATGTCCCGCTCCATCGTCGCCTTGTCCACAAAGTTGTAGTGCGTCCCGTTCACCTCTCCCGGACGCGGCGCGCGCGTCGTGTGCGACACCGAAAATCCAAACTTATCGGGAAACTCGCGCTGGAGCATGGCGATGAGCGTACCTTTCCCCACTCCCGAGGGTCCTACGACGACGAGCGGTCGCGGCATGGCGCTCGATCGCGCGCTCACGCGTCCGTTTCTTCCGCACCTCCGACGCGATCGAGGCCGAGTCGACGCGCGCGTTCGCGTTCTTTCGCCGCGCGACGGAGCGAATCCGCGTCCGCCGACCCGAGCTCGCGCGCGCGCAAGTATTCTCGGCGGAGCGCTTCAAACTTTTTGAGCGCACGCACAAACGAACGCGTAATCAATCGTCAGTCGTCGCGCATTTTCGTCGTCGTCGGGCTCGATCGCGCGGGTAACGCGCGCGTCGCGATGCGTACCTCCTCCTTGTCCTCCGTCTTGAGTTCGATGCGCGTCGGAGGTCGCCGCAACATGCACCAAAGTCTGAGGCATCGCTCGAAATCGACGGCTGAGGAGAGCGCGCGGGCGGGCGAAGGCGGGTCGACGTCATTCGAAGGCGTGCGCGTTAGTATATCGATGAGAACATCACAAAACGAAGACAACAACAATGATTATTATTATCGCCCCTCGGCGATGAGCTCTCGAGTCTTGGCGATGTTGGTCTCCACGACGTCGAGCCGACTTTTCGGCACGGGCGCGAGCCCGTTGAATGAATAGTGTCCCGCGAGTTGGTTCAACGCGTTATAAAACGCCCGTCCGGACGCCATCTTCGAGCTTCCACCCGGAGCGTACTTCCCACTCCAATCGTTCGATTTCTTTTGAAACACCGCGATCGCCTTCTCCCGCGTCGGGTCGTACACGTCCATCGCCAAGAGCGTCTCCACCTCGTCCACAAACGTCAACGTATCGCTCTGGTACGTCGTCAAATTCGGATTCGTCGACGCGCTCGCCGGTTTGAACTTTCCACCACTCTTTGTGTTTTCGTAACTCTCCACCCCGGCCGCGTCCGCGGCGAGAATCTTCGCGCGACAATCCGCACCGTCCGCCGTCGGGTCGCACACCTCTCTGAACGAGCGGTCCGCCGAGTTGGCGGCCAACACCTCTCTCGACGCCGTCGTCGTGACGAACGCGCTCGCCAGCGCGAGCATCGCGCGTCGACCGGTCACCGTCGTCGCCTCACGCGCGTCGAGTACGTCGCGAGACGCGCGCGCGAGCGTCGCGGCGCGACGGGGACGGTTTCTCGAGGATGACGCGCGGGACGTCGACGAGCGCGCGGGAGACGCGCGAGAGACGCGCGAGGCGAGCGAGGCGTACGTCGGAGACATTGCGGCGTGCGTGCGTGCAGACGTCGGCGTCGCGGTGGCACGCGAGGCGCGGTGTGCGGCGGCGCGCGCGCGAAAAGTGCATTGCGTGACGTCGACGTCAGCCGTGAGTGGAAAATGGAAAAAACAGACGCGCGACGGGCGAACACGTCGTTCGAGGGATTTCGTCGAGACGCGCGCGGCGAACGGTGCGACCGAGCTGCGGTTCGATGGATGATGTGTCGTTGATTCACACCCACGGTGCCCATCCGGGGTACATGGCGGCGAGTTTGAACGGATCGCGCGCGTCGTGTAAGAGCTGTCGCACCTGTCCCTTGATGGACCGGAGCTCGCCGTCTTCGTAACCGTCGAGTTTTTGTTTGACGCGCATGAGCGCGCGCTCGGCGTCGAGATTTCCTTCGTTTGCGTCGTTTTTCGCGGCGCGGTCGCCGTGGATCAGGGCGGTGATAGGATTGAGACCGGCGACGCGCGCGACGGCTTGTCGACCGGCGTTGACGGACCACTTGAGAATCGGGTCGTGGACGAGGACGGCAATGACGGTGGTGAGCGCGTCTTTATTCGCGCGTAACACCTCCATAGTCTCCTCGCAACATCGACGCATGATGCCCTCGACGCCACACGCGCCCATGCCGTCGACGATGTCTCTGGTGAGACGAAACGGGACGCGCTCGGGAGTCTTGAGCGTCAAGCCTTGCTCAAAGGTGACGCCGAAATCAATGTGCACGAATTCGGCGGTCCATCGATCGATCATGATGTTACTGCTGTGTCTGTCGCCGAGACCGATGACGTATCCAACCATTGAATTCACCGCGCACGATCGAATGTAATTGACGCGACGTTCGAACCATGCGGCGGGTTCGCGATAGTGCTCAGTGAAAAAGTTGTGCATGACGGGTCGGAAATTTTCGCACACCTCGGCGTAATCCTTGTGCAGCGTATCCGGCGTGGAATTGCGCATCATTTCGGACGCTTGGACGTGTTTCATGTCCTGTGGACGGTACCGCTCGTGCGCGCACGCTCGGGCGTGAATGAGATACGTCGAGAGAAGGATGGTCTCGTCGACCCATTCGAGTAAACCGGCTTCGGGAGAAAACGGAATCACCTTGTACGTTCGAATGCGCATGTTTCGCGAATTCGTGCTCATGTTTTGTTTGAGCAGCGTGTTCACGAGGCCGAAAAATTGTTGGATGACGGCGTCTTGACGCAAATCGTCGTTCCCACTCTTGGCGAGTTGCAGATAAATCTTCCCGTCTGAGCCGTGACACTTGAGGAGTTTCGGTTCGTTGATGCCGCCGACGAGCCGCGTCGTCTCGTGAAAGTGCGTAAAGTACGGAAAGCTTCCATCCGGGTATTCGCACCTGGGATCGATCTCGATGTGCGCCGTCGGTACCGGTACCGATGTCAGATTACTCAGCGAGCGCTTTTTCACCGCGTTCGGAAGATTGTGATTCAAGACGGCTTCGTCTCGAGACAATTTCAATCGCGCGATGGAAATGTACGCCTCGATGAGACGATTCATGTCTCCGACCAAACACTTTCGGGCGTTTGAATCCGACGAAAACGTCTTGAGAAGTTTTGTCGCGGCCGCGACTTTCGCCGTCGATGAGTGCACGCCGTATCGCGACGCTCTGTTGCCTCGAGACAACGCATGCAGTTGATACAAGACGTGGTGCGGGTGATCTCGCATCATGCGCATCACGAGCTCCTCGAGCACTTGACTAAACTTGTTGCCGACGTCGGAGGACGTCCCGAGTCGACTGACGATTTGGTGCGAGAGGTCAAGGAAGATGTAACTCGGAATCGTGCGACGAGTGGTGAGCTTGATGATCTCCTCGTTCACCTGGTTGATGATTTTTTGTCGCATCGCCGTAATAGCGCCGCTCTGCTGACCGCAATGCGTGAACCACAACGCGATGCATCTGAAGACGCTCGCTTGTGCGTTCCACCCGCCGGCGTCGAGTGATCTTCTGTATCCCTGTAAAGTGCGTATGAGGGCGTGCGAGTGCGCCAAGGTCCGCTCGTCGAACTCTTGTCTATCATTCTTGACTTGCATCTCGAGCGGAACGAACCGTGCTTGCAAGCCTCGAATTTCGCGCGCGAGATCTTCGTACGCCTGCGATCCTTTCTTCTTGGACACGAGCGCGATTCGCTTCTTTTCCGCTTCACTTTTCACTGTGATCAGTTCCGCTTCGTTCGTTCGTCGTAAACGTTCGGAACGAGCCCACTCGGGGGAGTTGAAACGTTCTTCGAGTTGACGATATTGCGAATCGGCGAATTGCGCCAATCGATAATGACAGCGGCTCAGTAATCGCAACTGCGTCACGTCATTGACGCCGTCTTTGGAGTACACGACGGTGTTCGCTTCTTTTTTCGACTTGTTCTGACTCAGACTCAGCTTGTACGATTCGTTCAAGCCATCGATGCAGTCTGCAAACTTTTGATAGAGCACGATGCTCGACTCAGTTCTCGCGCTCGCCTGCCATTTCGCCAACAAACAGAGAAGCTCATAAAATCGTGGATCGGGCGTTTTCATCGTCGTCGTGAGCACGTACTCCGCTCCTTGACGAGCGCGGTACAGCTTCTTACCGTCATTCATGAGTTGCAGCATCGAGTGTACCACAGCGATGGCGGATTCAGATTTCCCTTCGGCCCAGAGCAACTTGGCCTCTTCGACGCGCCAAGGAGACGTTCTCGAGAGAATCAAGTCGGGCAGAGGCTTCGTGCCCGGATCGGACGGACGACTCGCCATGATGCGCAATTTTCTCATCGCTTGTACGCCTTCGGTCAAGTTTCCATCCTTTCGAGCCAGGATGGAGGTTCGCGTCATATGCTGCGCAAAGTTCTCGTGCAACGCCGCCAAACGCAAGATCACGCCTTGAATCGCGAGAGAAGGCTCGATCAGTTTGAACGGCATGTCGTCGACGCGTCGAGCATTCCAGCATATCTTAAGACTCTGGATGGCGTTGTCTCTTCTGGCTTTGTGTTCGCTGCCAAAGTGACGCCACAATTTCGCCGCCGTGCTAACGTCGTCGAGCATGCGCATGCGCATGATGGCGACGTTCATCGCATCCGCTGACTCCGTTCCATCACTGATCAGTTGCTTTAATAACTCTGCACGCGATCGGTTGGCTTCGTAACTAGCGCTATCACCGTCGCCTCTTTCGAGCGCGCGAAGCGAAGAGTGCAGATTTTGATTGAACTTTGGCGCGCCCGAATTTTGAGTACGCATCAACGCCATAGGGAGCGTCCACTGACCGGCTCTCCAAGCCGCTTCGTATTGCACATCTTTCAATTCTGGCACGCAGAGCTCTTCGTCTGTGAGAGATTTGGAATAGTTGCGCAGTAAGTGCAAACAACCGAGCTGTCGCAAGGCTTTCAACATGGCAATGTTTGAAGATTGCACTTTCCCCCCGTCGCCGATGTCGCTTCGCAGCAAATCATGTCCGGCGAGAGATCTATACCAGTGACCTTCCTCCTCGCTCACGTGTAGCTGCAAGTCAAGCGAATTAGAATGCAGCAGGCCGTACAGTCCGTCTGGTTCGGAGATTTCGGACTGTGCTTGTAGTAAAATTTGAAGATGCGGTGGAACGTCATCAGTCATTTCACCGTGCAAATCAGATTCATCCAGAGAGACGGTGCCGCTCTGCTCTTCCAACCAATGCTCTACCAACAGTATGGCCATCAACGGTGCGTGAGTTTCTATAGCTGCTCGTGCCGCGATGAGATAGTCCACCTCGAACCAGTAAACTTTCGTCCAATGGGTTGGTGATTTGTTTTGTTTACTCAAATTCTCAAGTTTCGCAGTGCCAGCCAGTTTGCCTCTATCTCTGAAAGCGCGCACCCGCTTCCATCGAAGGCATTCAAGAGCAGAAAGGATGACTTTTGCCGCATGTTTCCCCTCGAGCTCGCTCGCGTTGCTCAAGCACATCGCTATGCCGCGACTCGATTGCTCACGCAAGGCTTTTCGAGTAGGCGTCATGTCGCCATCAGAAATCTCAAGAAATGTGTGCGGCAACACAAGTTCTGCTAAACTCGCATCAGTGTGGACTAGAGGTGCCAGAATATCAAACATTGGATTGCTTCGACACTCTTTGAGTAGCCTGTAAGCCAGTGTACGAATCCAATCCTTGAAAGATGTGTTCGACCCAATCTTCCAGAGACGTTCGTCGTCGAGACCATAGGTATCGGTAACCATCAAGCTCGCGTCCTTGCGTTGAAACGAAGTTTGATCGCGTGACTTCTTTTTCACGAATGGCGCGAGGAACATTTGTTCCGCTGCAGTCATGCCCTCGAACTTCGAGGCGACGCCGCCCAACGAAAGAAGCTCCTGGATAGCTTCCGCAGATGCGCGCACCGTGGCGCTCTTTGGGGAGCACAACAGCCCACTCAAATATCTCAAAACTACGGTTGCACAATCTGACTTTTCGTCCTTTCCGTTGTTCAGCTTCGGGGCTTGGAAAGCGATGGCGTACGGCCTCAAAGGTCCGAGAGTGGACAAGAGCTCTGCGGCGATGGCAAAAAGCTCGGCGTCACCGACCTTGGCACACAGTTCTGCAAATATCCATATTTTCCCAGGAATCGGAGATGATTCGTCTTCACACTTGAGCTTGAGCGTGTCTATGTCTTCCAACGCCTCGAGACCGCCAGCGTGCAACACTGATCTCCACAAAGATTTCGGCAAGGTTGGTACGAATTCTACCAGTGACGCCAACTTCTTGTCGGAGTCCGCTGTGTCTAAAGCGATTTCGTTAATACCCTCGATATGAGCGAGCTCTTTTACTTCCGTCAGCGGTGGCAACAACCTAAACGCTTCATATATACACCTTGGAGGGAAATTGTAGATGGTTGTCAGGAAACTCACTGCACCATTTTTCAAAGCCTTCGGTGAAGTCTCCGTCTCGATGACGGATGAGAGAACAAACACGAGTGGCATCAACAGGGTTTCCATCGTCAAAGACAGCTCACTCTGCGCGTTTCCCACGTGCGAAAACTTTTCGTATGCGCTCAAACAGAGATTCTGCAAAATTTTCATGCATTTTGTACCTATTGTGTGATCACTCAAACTGGGAATGAGCATGAAGTGGACGTAGCGGAACGCCGCTGGAGTCTGAACTTTTTCACCAATGCAACTCAATAAGACAGTCAGGGATGATAAAGTTTTCGACTTGTGTCTCGACGACGTTGCGCTATCGAGAGCTTCGTGTATCCGCAGCATGCACTCAAAAATGATATCCGTGTCCCAATCAATTTTAGACTCTTTCAGGAAACTCTCAACTATCCCAACAATATCGCGCGATTGGCTGTACGGAGGCGGAACATCGAACAACTTCGCCCTTTCGACCGGATCTCTCGCCAGAAGTAAAAGCTCAGTCACGATCGTAACCCGAGTCGACGCTAAGTCCGCGCTCCGGTTACCATTTGAGGTCTTGAGTAAAGAACTGGCAAAGTTCAGCGCGTCGACGGCTTGACGATCGGGATTGGATTTCCCTGACAATGTATACAAGCGCGCGAAAACGGCATCCCATTCAGACCGAAGGATTTCACTGAGTGACATTTCACAAGTAACGCTCAGCTCTTTCAAGAAAATGTGTTCCTGTCCATAGATTAATGGAGGAAGCAACGAACGTTTGAGATGCAATGCGACGTCTTTTTTCGAAGTGTCACTCGGCATTCCAAGGAATTCTGGTATCTCAAATATCAGAGATAGCGGCATCCCGCCGTCAATCCACAGTTTCCCAATCGTCTTCAGGTGGTACGTGACAAAAGAGTGGAGCGATCGATGACCTGTTCCCTCTGCGAGATATCTAATCGCATTGACAGCTGGCGTTTGCATGTCTTTTTCACGCCTAGCCCGGTGATATATGATGATGTACGCACACCACGGCTCAAGAACGCGAGACACGATGCCGACGGCGGCAATGATATACAAGCTGGACCATTCTTTTTCGGCATCGAACGCGTCCGCCATCGTGGCCATCTCTAAATCACCGGTTGGAAGAAACCGACACTTCATCGCGAGTCCGGGAACAACAGTATTCTGAAATATACTCATGTGATCTGCCTCCTCGTAAAAGTCGAGCACGGACGCCAATGCTACACCAGCATGAATGCGTACTAAGTAACTAGGATCATTCAAAAGCCATGCCAGGGTCGCACCGAATTGCGGTTGAAAGTAGTCCAAATTATATTTGAAGAGCGAAAAGATGCAATCGGCGAGATGAGCGCGAGCTTCTGGATTTCTCAACCCGGTCGGAACTTCATCGTCCGCGATGCCCGCAGCTTGTGATACCAAGTCGAGTAACGTTTCATCTATGTTGCCTGGTATCTCAGTGTTGACGTCACTCGCTCTTATCGCGCACAGTCCACGAGTCAGCTCAGTGACTTGCATCAACAACCATTCCCTCGCCGACGACGTGAGTCCGGCGTTTTCATCCAAATTCACTTGCCCCCTCGCCACCGCCTGCAGAACGGGAACGATATCATCGATCGCACATTGACTTTCTACTCGTCCTATAAAAGATATCACAGTTTCAGCGATGTCTTGAGATATTCCGATACCGCACGCTCCGCGCGGAGGCGCACCTTCCGGTGGAACCGAGTGCCGCAACAACTTCGCAAGCGCCTTGGTGACTTCACCTGGATGTACTGAAAACATGGACTTCGCGCAGTCGAGGACTTTTCTGATCATCTCTTCACTTTTAACGATCGTTGTCTCGTATTCACTCGTTCGTGATGACGACGTGGTGGCCATTTGAGACGTGTTTGATCGCTGCGTCTGCGAGAAGTCAGCCGAAACCATTTCAAAATCCATATCAATGTCGGCAACATTCGACTCCTGCGAATGACACGAACTGCTGACTAAGCTGGCGCTACTCACCAGCGCTTCTTCTATAACTTTCAGAAAGTCCATCGCGCTATTATACAAGACCTTGACGATTTCTGAGCTGTGTTTCTGCAACGCCGTAGGCCAACCCATAGTCTTAATTTGTTTCAGCGCTTCTGCGATCGCCGGAATCGCGTCTAAGATGGTCGTCCTCGAGCTCAACATGTGCATCGCGTCGTAGTCGAGTGAACCCGGTAGCGCAGTGTCTATTGATGCGAACAATTCACTTTCGATTCCCCAAGTGGCGGAATGCGTCGCTCTGGATCGTACTCCGGCGAGTCCTACTGACGCCATGGTTCCCAGGGCCACTGCGCAAACTCGTAGCGCTTCCTCAGCACTCTTGGCTGACGCGAGCGCTTGTTGCAGACAGAGAATAGCTATGCGGTGCACTTCCAGGTCGGTACTGACTTCCTTCACAACTGCATTTTTGTCATCTTCAAGTACGACGCACTCGATGATATCCCTGTGTTCTAGTTTTGCTTTCGCAAAGGGTTTCACTAGTATCTGAAGTTCATCCAGGCCGCGCACCAAGCTGGCATAAGAACCATCCGGTAGTTCGAGCCACATTCGATGATCGAGTTGCTTTATCCAACATTGATACGATCCTGCGATCACGGAATTTTGAAAAGCTGATTGCACTCGAATCAACGCCAGATTCCACGTCGACGCGACATTGGCACGTCTACCATAGAAGGATAAACGTTCGTCAGTTTTTTGAGATAAACCTCGAAGCAACCAGTGGAAATAATCATCTTGTGACCGTCCAGCTAAGACACTATCGCACAATGCGACCGACGCGACCGATGCGACGAGTTCCAACGTGGCCACAGTGGGAACGTCTTTGAAATCAAATATACTCTGCGTCCAGAAGTTTGATCCCAGCAACGACGTATGCATCAGTCTTTGGCTAATCATTGTCGCAAATAATAATGTACATTCATTTGTCAAACGCATTTCTGAAAGATGCGCTGGTAAATAATACGTGATGCAATCAGCGACTTCTTTCCAGACTGGCGAAGTGTCACCCTGCACAACTCCGGCGATTTCTTGCAAACAGCGAATCAGCCAGATAGTTTGGGATAACGTTTTCCCATCCGACAAGCTGCCTTGTGAAAACAAATCTTGCAGTGCACTCACCAATCGCTCGGCACAGAGAATGAGTTCGGCTGATGAAAATTTGTACGAGTGTTTCTGCACGAGTAGACAGAAAACCGCACCCCAGCATCCCCCAGAATTCACAGCTTTCACTATGATGTCTTCCACGCGTTTGCGATCACCACGAGCGCGTTTCGTGACGCGGGAAGCATCGTCATCGACGGACGTTTTCGAGGAACATTCATCCTTTGCAATCACGAATAGTTCGCCGTATAGTTCAAACAATAATCTTTGCGGCAACTTGACGAAGAATCTCTCCGCGTTGTCGCTACCTATAGAACGATCAGTGCCGATCTCGGCGACTTGTATCTCGATCAATTCGATGAGATCACCGACATCTTCCGTACACATCACGTTTAACCTTATCTGGATGTAGCAGTACCTTATCAATTCTTCTCTCAGACGCTTATCGCGAATTTGATTTCCTTTGAAAGCCCACGTCAGATATGAGAAGACGCTCGAGTGAAGTGTGCCCATTCGCGAACTTATGTTCAATCCAGTTTTTAGTAAGAAACTATTCATAGCAGACACGATCATCCCCGATGAGCGTCCCTCTTCTTGCAGACCACAGAAAAAATCTTCGAAAGTTACCAATAAACCATCCATAGCGTTTGGCGACAAATCAAACGGGCAGTTTTCGAGCAACAAGTGAAACGCCGCGGCCGCTCGATAATTCTCCTCAACTTTACCAGAAGACGATGTGTCTCGCGACGAAAGTGCCTTAGAGGCGAAAAGTTCGATCAACTCTTCGAAAACACTTTGCTTTGCGCGCGAGCAATACTCCGGCACGACCAAGAGTTGGCCGCGTAATATGTTTACGTATTCGACGGCAAAGTTCACGTCTTCCGAGCGCAATACGTTCAAAACGTGTGAAAACAGCTTTCCCGCGCGACGTAACAGCGGTAAAAGAATACCAGTCGAATGTTTTCTTCCCTCCGCCGCGGCGACGCACTTTCGTAGCAACGAAATCACATTCTTGTCTACGGCACGTTTGTCATCTTCCACTTCGCTCGTCACGCACACCATCACCGAGCTGACCAAACCCGCCCAAGTCGACTGCACATCACCTCTTCCTGTGGAATCATACGCTTTGGTCCCGACGTCGAGCGTTCGCACGAAGTTTTTCGATTGCAGACTCGACAAAAGTTCCTTGATGGCATCCTGTTTGGATTACGAAAAAAAACAAATCCGTCCGGTTAGTAAAGCTTATCGACGGATCGACGTGACTCGCGCGTCGCGCGCGTGATCGATCGATGTATCGGAAGCGCGTACCCTTCTTTTCCGCAGTTTGTCGCTCCGCAGCGCTTCGTGCAGAGCGACGAGTTCGTCCATCGGATTATACTCGCTAAGCGTGGTTCACGAGTTAATCCGTCGTCGACAGAGATCTGCACGCGCGTGCGCGCGGCGTATCGATGCGTGCGAGTGAACGACAGTGTGTGTGTTCACTTGAGCGCGTTCATGTGAATAAATCTGCGTGCGTGGGGGCACGCGCGCCGTTCTGAAGCACTGTTGGTGCCAGCTTTTTTGTTTTCGTCTCGACTCTACACGAGGCGAGGCTGATTATCGACTAGTCTATGAATTACAACCAGGGCCTCCAACCGCTCCAAGCGACGGCTAGAATGTCTGGATTTGTAGCTAAGTCTATGAGAGAGCGCACCTGCTCGTCGACGTCTGCGCATTTTCTTGATTGTTCTGCGTTTGAATCTGTGAGCAACGCGCACACGTTCTTCCAATACGAAGTACCCTTGTGCTTCGACGCACATTCCTCAAGAATCATCACGCCAGGATTTTCGAGTTCTAATTTCCCACAAGCCCGAGTTATCCGATCCTGGATGTGTTGCGCGGGGCTGTGTTTTCTACCCGAATTGAAAGCGTCGCGTTCCCAATCGATGAGCGGATCGCGTAAAAATATGTCCATGACGCCTTTTAGAAGAGTCGATCCATCCTGTAGCGCTCGCATCGTTCTCGCCATGTCTATCTCTAACCAAGACTGAGCGTTAAGAGGTTTCAGAACGTCGAGCAGAGCGGATGTGGCCCGGAATGGAACGAGTTCCGGAATCGGTAACGCTAGAGTAGCCGTTCCGAATACGTATCCAAAGTCTATGTGAATCAGTTCTCCAGTGGAGAAGTCCAACAAAATGTTATCTAAATGTCTATCACCGACTCCAGCCACATACCCGCAAATACTCGTCGACGCCAAAGAAGCAGCGAATGCCTGACGCATCATGATGAACGCTTCAGCGCTTCCTGCAGATCTGAAGAGGACTTGACGCAGTACGTCTTTCGAGCCATTCATCGTCCTTAGACGCTCTAAGATGATATTTGACTCCATACTGGTGTACTTACCCATCGCTTGGAGATAGTGCGCATGTGAAGTGGTGGGAGTTTCAGTTCCGTCGCGAGATTTCCTTTTGCCAAGCGTGAGCGCTCTTTCTCTGATCCAACGCTGATGTTCTGCAAAGGTACTCAAATCTTCATTCTGCGATAGTGAATCGTTGATGATTCGCAAGAGAGGCGAAGTATTATCTATGAACTCGATCAATCCATTCCGATTCGAAAGAGGCGACACGTGGAAATTTCGAAGCTCTAAACCTCTGCCACGTGACTCTGAGAAGTGCGCCAACAAGCCGTTCATCGCTCTGAACAGTCTTTGCACTCGTTCATCCTGGCGTAAATCTTCTCCACCTTTCGCGATGAACTGATAGTCGCGACCGTCACTACCTCTGATGGTGATCTTTTTCGGCCGCTGTTTCGATGCGAAAATATACAGCTCTGGCGCAAAGCCCATGACGGTGATGTGACGTTCCACCTCAGGGGGACCGGTAATGTTATCATACTGACCAGGTATTTCGAGGACGGAGGAGAGCTGCTTCATGTGTTCGTAATCTTCGAACCATGATGAGAACTCATTCAAACGGAGTCTCGTTGATCGATCTAGATCTTCAAACTCTTCCAACCAAAGAGACATTATTTTTGCCTCGGCTCGCTTGAGCTTGTCGCTAATGCCGCGCGCTTTGTCGCCAATGATGCTTTTCAGAATTGGTGCCGCAATCTTTGCAAATCTTTCGTTAATTGGGCCAGAGGTGGTGACATTTGTGAGATCGGAAATCATATCTTCGAGCGCGATGGCTGCCGCGTCGAAGTCGTGCTGGTATTCTCGTAGCTGAATTGTTCTGCGCCAGAAATTGTATCGATTCAGGGGGAAATCCAAGAGCTCCATCGCCCGATTGAATCCATCGTGCAGCGACGATGCGAGAGCAAAGTTCATGCGTTGGCTCACGGCCGCATCCATTTCAAACTTCATCAGATTGAAGTGTGGACGCACGGCGGCTGGATACTTTGACACCAAGCTTCTTATCAGCGGAGACGCGAGCGCTTCAAGCTGGGAATCTGACATCATCGACAGCAATTGCGGAATCCAATCCAAGAAAAGCCAAACAGGGACCCTTGAGAGCGCTTGACCAAACTCAAGTGCGGCATCATCAGTGATGACTTCACGCAGTAACACGAGTAGCCGCGGTAAGAGATGACGCGCCGGCGCGGACTTTTTCGTTCCTGAAGCCTTCAGCGCAATCAAAGTCTGCCTGATGAATATTTGCGAGTAATCCGACCCTCGATCATTCATAGCATTTTTTAGAAGTGCGTCGCAAAAGTGTGCGAGACGAAGCGAAGCGTCCATACTCTGCATCATATTTCTTGCTCCGTCATGCGCTAGAGTGTAGCCACGGATGGCAGCTGCTGTGTAATCATCAGAATCCGCTCCTCCATCTCGGGCCAAGCGCTCACACATGCGAGCCTCCAGAACTCTGCAACTAATCTCATCTTCGTCTTTCCACTTGCCTTCGCTCAACTGGCTTTGACACATTTCGAGGGCTTTTTGAACGGCGCTCTGCGTGCCATTCGTCAGCTTGAGTTCAAAAAGAGCTTCATACATTCTCCAGCTTTCTGGTGTGTTTGTCTGTTGAAGATTTTGCAGATACTTCCTGAAGAATTTGCTTGATAGATCAATCTGACCGACCTCGCGCAGACCGTTCGACGCGAGGAGCCACATCTCCGTTCGCATGGAAGTGATTGAATCCGTTTGAATTTCTGGGATGACGTTCACTAGCGTTCCGAGCATTCTTGAACGAAAGGTTACCACGCGCTCCCAGACTTCTGAGGGATCGTAAACGGCGGAAGGCCATCGCTTTTGCCACTTGCTGTCGAGAGCATTCACTATGGCGTTTGCTTTGTCGAGATTCAGATTTGCAGTCATGTGCTGAAGACTCGTTCTGATCTCCTCAATGCTGAGCAGCGTTTCCTCGATTTCGACGGCGGGCTGCAATGACTGCAGCAGCTTTCGCCGCACCGCCGTGGATGAGCTTCGGGTCGTACTCCATGCATCAATGAAACTTTCATACGTTTGTTGCGTGAGACTCAAGACGTCGCTTCTTTGTTCATTCGTCAACGCGTACATTGCGAGTTCAACTCCGAACGCACGAGCAAATGAGCATCTGTGATCCTCTTGAGCGAACACTTTGTTGAAGAACGGCGACCAGTCCACCAATGGTTGCCGAAGTGCGACTCGAAACGCCGTACACACGTCGGAACCTCCCGAAGCCTCACCCGGTATGCAGTGAGTGACGGCATCTAGCGCAGCGTGAACGTCGAATTGGCCAGTCTTTAGATTGCCGAGCTCTTCCTCCAGATCATCCCAGTCTCCAAGACGCTCTGCGCATCTAAAATATTCACTCTTCAAAAACTGATACTCGTGCGATGACTCATCGCTCCGTTCTGAGAAAAGAGTCTTATATTGCTGCTTCGAATCGTGCAACTTGCCTGACATGTCCAGTCGTATTGCATCCATAGTTTCGGTCTTGACGAACGCGTTTGAGAACGAGAGAAGCGCCGCATCGTCATAGCCAAGGGATCGGAACAACTGCGCGAGAGACTGCCATTTTTCTGAAGACTCATCTGAGCTGGTCAGCAATGATTCTAGCGCCATGATACCGCTCGCGAGACTTTTGCCGCTCATCGCCAGCCGAACTACATCAATTGCGTTGATGTCCAGCATTGGCACAATTTCACACAGAGACAAAATAAACCTCACCAGTGAAGCATCGTTACCTTCAATGTTCTGAATAAAGTGTTTCATTGGATGTGAAATGTTGTTCATGACATGATCCGGTGACCATGCGTCGCCTTGGTCTCGTGCTTGAATGAACTCGGACTCTTGTGTTGCGCAGTTTACGAGGTCTCGGAGCAAAACGCACGCAAGAGCTGAATCACGTTCGGCAGTGAGCAAGAAGGGTGTGATGAGCTCATTGCATGAAATTTTCACATCAGGTAAATCACCGTCCCTGTAGGATCTCGTGAGGTTCAGTTTGTGACTAGCCTCATTCAAGACAAATTCTGATATTTTTCTCTTGCTCACCTCCGTCTTGAGAGTTGATTGACTCATAACACCACGAAAGGTATCCACGTTACGCAGTTGACTCTGTGTGCGCTTTGAAAGTCTTTTGACGGGATTGCCAGAAAGCGTGCCCGCAAACAGCGGATCTGCATCCCAAAGTGAAGAACGCACGCTTGCCACCAACGTCGACATGTCTGCGTCGTCCTGTTGATCCCTCCTCTGAGTCGCCTGCGAAGAAAACAGCGGAACCATCGACTGCGAACCTCCGTGCCTACGCGATGTATTCAATTTAGCGTCGGTGAAAACGCACTCTGACAAATCGTTCTCAATCAAGGGCGCTTGACCTGTAGCGCTCATATCTTGCACTGCAAAAACCAGTCTGCATGCCGCAGCGAGCCATGAACTTTCCAACTTTGAGTTTGGCACTACTTGAAGTGTATCGTAGAATCGGACAGCGAAGTTGTCGGAACGAAGTCGCTTATTCCAGAATTTCATCGCCTCGTTCCTTCTGTGAGAGCTCGCTGAATCGGCGACAGCTTGAAGAAGTGGACCTTGTAGCGAGACATGATTCAAGAGCTCTGGATACATCTCCGCGACTGCGATACACATACGTGTATGCGCATCGCGTACATTTACGACACTCTCTGCGCCCACAGCTTTATCAGCTTCCTCGAGTGCAGAAGCCCACAACTTGATATTGCTATTTCTCTCAGCTGTGTTTGACCGTACGGCGACGCCGCGAGCGAGTGCCGTGAATAATGCCTCAAGTATCTCATCATCTTTAGACCTCACGAGCGCTGAGACGAACGGTAAGATACGAGTATACGTGTTGTATACTATCTCTGAATCATGTTCACGCGTGAGTATCATCAGCGCAACGAGCTGCGATTCCCCATGAGTTTTGTCGAGAAGCGAGTGAACGAGGGGGGCGAAACCGGCATCGTGCACAAATCGTGGACAACGCCTCGTCACTCTGTCGAGTACATCTATGAACGCATCTTGCGAGCCCGACTCAAAGAGATCTTTGAGGCGTCGACGTAAAGCGTCGTGCCACGGCATAGATTGAACCCCATCAGTCTCCATCACCTTCCCAAGTAGCGCCGCTGCCACCGAATTCACTGAGCGACCGGTCCGTTGATTCGGTCGTAGGAGACAGTTTAGAACACTGTTCACGAGTGGCAAATTGATCTGTTCACTCACTTTCCTACCGTTTGAGTCTGTTATCAATACCACATCATCATTTAATCGAATCACGCGGTCCTCTTCGTGAAGCAGTGAACCGACGAGTTGAAGAGCAAACAATTTTCTCATCGTGCAGATTTTGGATTCATCTCCATCGACGGGTGCACAAGCCGCGTGCTCGTGAATGCAAGCTAGCAAACTTTGAAAGCAATGGGAAACGGGCATGGCAGAAGCTCGTGCAGCATCGCGCAAGCGGACGAATCCTTTTTTCAAAAGGATGAGATTTTCCTTCAGTACGGCTTCTACTTTTGAATAGCCGTACCTCACAACAAATTCCATCGAATCCAACAAGCAAGGCTTCGCTTCTTCAAAATTCGCCGACCATAGTGCGTCACAATCCAAAGCAACGGTCACGGCTTCCCTCACAGGAGTGGTGACGAAGTCCACGGTTGAATTTTTGGAAATTTCAATTATGGACGTCAGCAAAGCGATCATCAAATTTGGCTGAGCTGCCAGTAAAGATGGAGATGCGTTCACGGACGTCATACCGACGTCGCGAATCGAGTCACGCTCCGATTCGAGCTCATTATTCAGACGCAATAGCGCTTTGATGATGAGAAGTTTGACCGCTGGTAACACCGACGGTGAATACAGAAGCATCGTAAACATTTCTAAAATTTGCATTTCTGGTGGAGATCCATCCGCACCGCCAGATAATCCTTCACAAACCACGACTTTCATAATGTTGAAAACACCAACCGACACCGGATGTGCTTCGAGTTCATCTCGTGCCTGCTCGCTAGGCTGGTGTCTGTCCTCATCGTCAATCTCGTCGGGACCATCATCAAGTTGGACCTGTACGTTGTCAGTTTCATAGGTGTGCGTGGTTCTCAAAGTTGAGTACATTGATGCCAAGGTTGAAGAAAGGGTGAAACCACTGCGATTCACCTGTTCAGCTTTTGTGTCGACACTGTCTGGAACTTTCTTCAAATGGAGGATTGACCTAGCTTCAAATTCCAGACGCTTTGTTCTGTCAACCAATTTATTCCACACTTTCAAATCATGAAACAACCTGTTGTAAAACTTGACATCTGTTTGAGTACGCACGAGCAAAGTGGAAAAGACGGAAAACGCGAGTTGATGCACACGCAATACGATCTCCTCTTGTCCACATTTTGAGTTGGCTGAAACACCGAGACCGCTCAGTTCGCTCATCGCGGCTTTGGACACCATCGCATTTAATTTGGGAACTTTCACGCAGGGACCAGCCATGAGTTCTTCCTTCGAGCACTTCGTATATAATTCGCACAGTAGGCTGAAGCTCCTCGTAGAAAGAAGAAGATCACTGGTCGCGGAGATATCTTTCATCACGTCCACCGAGTTGTCTTCAAAAAAGCTGGCAATCTGAGAGGCATTGGCTTGCGCAAGGAGCGACGGTAAAATTTGATGCACAGCCATGACTCTGACTTCAAATAACGTTTCCGTATGTTCGATGGCCTTCCAAACATGAAGCACCAACTCTTGATCCCAACCAGCTTCAGCGTCGTCTTCAGTATTCTGCATGATAAGCTTGGCATCTGAATCTTTGTAAAATGGCAAAAGAGCCGTCATGAGCGACGGTAAACGGCAGGTGATGAAAGCCTTCTTGAATGCTTTTATCGTCGATGGATACCGTTTCTCAAACTTTTTCGAATCGCATCTCTCTTGGAAAACCATGTTATTCAGAGAGACACCGAGGCTTTTTCCAAGATCTTCGTAACTGTCCTTTGATATTTGAACTCGTCTAAGCACTTCGGCGACGAGTATGACTGCGTCAACATGCGAACTGAGAGAGATGCAATCGCTACGTATGCAAGTCATGAGACCAGAAACGATACTGTCGTCGAAACGATGCGAAGATTTATTGTCGCCAAGGGTTTGATACACATCGACGAGCTTGCCAACGATCGTCACGAATCGTTGATGACGATTGTTCTTAACGTCCGTGCCGGAGTCTTCGTATCCTTCGTGCAGAGGACACAGGGATGAGATGTGCTTCATCATGATGGTGAATACTCGCGAAGCCTCGAGGCTCGTACTTTGTGTGGATTGCGTCTTCGGGATCGCCAGTTCCATCACGCTTATGACGATATCAGTCGCGACAATGCCGCTTGAGGACTCTATATCTCCCCCCGATACCTTGAGCAAGCCTGGCGCGTAATCTTCAAATTGGAATTTGCACGCGCGAATGATAGACTCTTTGTAGTTGCGATAAAAGGGTTCGCCCATTTTGATACCCAACGCGCCTGTTTTTCTGTCCAAAAGAAGATCCAACAAAACGGGGGGTGATATGTTCAGATGCAAGCAAAGCTGCACCACAGCCTGACACACCAAACGCTGTTGCGGACTCGTGTGGCGACCGAGTTTACAAACGGCGGACGATGCACGCAGTGCGAGAACTTTGGCGGAAGAGTCACCCTCTTTAGGCAACACGCGCCGCAATAAAAACACATTTGCGAGCTCCCTGTATACATCAGAGACGTGTTGCGCCGCGGTGCATCCTTTCGGTAACTCCAAATTTATTGCGCCCAGATCAAACTCAGGCGTGATGATGAAATTTTGAAGCGCACAGAGAGTCTCATCACTCAGTCCAGAGATGTAAGGAAAATCGCGTTGTGCAGCCAATGTCTGCGTCAAGTGCGCAGCCGCACGCATGATGAGTTTGCGACTCGTTTCGGTATCTTCTCCAAGATGTTGTGGCGTGAAGATTGAAGCGGAGATCAATCCAGCCACGTTTTTGTACCCATCGTCTCCCATCATCAACGAGAGAAGAGATTCCTTCTCATCATTTGCCAGATTTGACTTTAAAATGACATTCAAGAGACCCAAGATCTCAACGATCAACAGCCCATCTCGTTCACGAACTTTGTAACCGGTGCCATCGAATGAAACCTGGAAGCGGTCAGAGATGCGATCCAAATATTGCGCCACAGTGCGGAAGTGAGTTGTTCTAGAAGCGGCGAAAAATGCCGCATTGCCGAATGACATCATCATGAACCAACTTGACCACTGGATCGCCGCAATAAATTTGTTCAACGCTCGCCCTCCGTGCTCGAGCGCACCAATCTCTGGAACTAATGAATCTATACAAGTTGACGTCACATGAGAGTGCAGGTGAAACCATTGTTGAACATCCTGAATCATGAACGGCGCGACAGCGCAGAATGTTTGTTGCGCCTCGCGTCGTAGGAAACTGTCTTCGCTCAAGGTGTACTCCAGTAGATCCTTCAAAAACGGCTCGATAGACTCCGCAAACGCCGAGGCAGCAAGCTGTGAGTGAGTAATCTCTCGTGACTTCATCGCTTGTAACACTTCACGGACAACAACCGCCATGGCTACGTCTGCTCCCCTTGTGGACATACCGACCGTGCATGAATGCTCCCCCGATCTCGAAATACTTCTAAACGAAACGTTTAAGATTTCTAGAGCGTATTCATCGAAGAGAACTCGATGCTTCATCAAGTGCGCGATGCAACGTCGAATCGCCGTCACCGCGCCGAGCCTGTGCCCTGCCTCTGCGTGCATCATCAAACCAAACAAGGTGCGCAAAATATATCTATGATTGACTAAACCTTCACGTTGACTCTCATCACGCACGTACTTCAGACTCCACTCGAGAAGCTCTCCGATGAGTGAAGCGCAGAGATCTCGAACAGCACCGGCTTTTGAAGTATTTGACAATCCAGCAGTGAGCGCATCAAACAGGCAGAGCGCGTTGTCCAGCTCTCGCGCTTGATTTTTTGCAAACCAATGGATCGTTTGATAGCAAAGTGAGTTGAAGAGCTGTTTTGTCACCGGTTCGGCGTCGACTGCAAGTTCAAACATTATCGGAAACATTCTCTCAAAGATGGACCGATATCGAGATGCAGTCCGAGTGAAATCTCCTGATTTCGACGCTGGCTCTTGCGCGCTTCTTCCTATCGAAAACACGGCTGCTCCATATATTGCTTCAGACGCTGCGACTTTTGTCGCTCTGTCCTGAGAAAATAAAGCGAGATAGGAAGTTCGAGGCAACAAGTTATCCAGCCACAACTTGGTGGAGGACGCGACTAAACCGATGGGTACGGAAAGCTCTGAACTAGCACCCCACGGCGACTCGAGCTCATTCGCTGACTTTTTGGCCCCATCGGTAGATTTCACACCGTGCGCCGCACCACCCATATAACCGAGCGTTTTGACGATACGAATCAGAGTCGCTTGACTCAGCACGTCATTGTCTGCGGCGTCCCGACTTTCGAGCTTTCTCTTGTTGCGGTTCGTGCCCTTAACGTCTTGCCTGTCCAAGTCCTTTATCTCCTCGCTCGAAAACAAAGTGTCTGTCCGAGAAGCGCTATCTAAATACGCACACAAACTTTCAGCTATTTGCGGAAGATACGGAGAGGCCTCTTCGAGATGCTTTCCGCCCAACCATCCGTCCAGCGTGTCCAGCGCAACCTCAACCACCGGTGGATACTGCTGACCGAGTTCAAGAGCTCTGAGGAGAGGCTCGACCAAATCTGAAATGGGAAGTATGGCCATCGGTAAGGATAGCAATAGTTTCAGTATGGACGCTAAAAGTTCTCCAGAAAATCGCCTCATATCATTCAGCACATCTTTGAGGAATTGTCGAAACAGCTCTGTGATTTCTTGTGCATCTAGCTCGTTGCCTTTGCAGAAATATCCAGCTCTGTCAGCTGCAGAAATGAGCGTTCCGATGAGCTTGTAAAACCCAGATATTGACGTATTTTTATTGGCTAAAACCATCAGTTCTGCACTCAAGTGATTCACCCACAATACGAGCATCTCCGCCGAAGACTGTTCTAAGACTTTTTGTGCGAACTCGACCAATTGTAAGAATGTGTGCATATCTCCAGGATTCGCCGCAGTTGCGTCGTCTCCCAGACTTACCGCAACAGATATCGTATCTAAATCGTCGTTTGCCGGTTTGCTTTCCCTGACCAATGTCTTAATACCCAAGTCAAGCGCCGTGCAAAAATTAAGGAGCTCGTTGACGAAACAACCGTACACGCCCGCCAATGTCGTTTTGATGTCGTCCTCGTGATATCCAGACGTGTAGATGACGCTACCTCTATCTCCACCGAGAAGTTCCGTCCATATGTCGACGTACGCAGGCCACATCGGTATCGGTGATGCCTGATAGAGCACTCTGTCTATGGGATCCGGCGAGGAGAACCGAAGCGTCAACGCCAGAAGCTGCGAGCCGACGCGAGCAAGCAACGTCTGAAGAGCACAGTCTTTTGAGGCGAGAGCGATGAACATGTGAATAATCGCACTGCGGATCATCGGTTTGCGGCGATTATTTTCAAACGCGTACTGCTCCCAAATCCATTCGACCAACGTACAAAGATTACCCAGAAGCGCTTCGTCTATCAAAACATGCGGGATTCGCAACAAATCACCGTACGCTGACAACAGCGCGACTTGTCTCTCGATGCTCTCAAATCTCTCTTGAAACTCGTTTTCACCTCGCTTGAACTTGATGAACATCGCAAGTTTGCCCAGACGTCCCATGTACGAATTCACCTCGCTGTACTCACCAGAGAGCAGCGTCAACGCTGGCGCCGCAAACTTACCCATGGCGCGAATACACGCCGATTTATCGCGCTCTGACTTTTCATCGTCGTCGAGCACTCCGATGATGTCTTTCAAGATCGTTTGGAGCAACGTTCCGCGCATATCTCGCGTGGATGTCGTCTCACACGTAAACGCGTCGCTCATGGCGCACAAAAATTCATCGTACGCAGCCGCCGCGCACCTCGAGAGATCCTTGTTGTTCACCATGCGCAAATTCAACAAGATGCGAAACAACTTGGCCGATATCTTCACGAGCTCATGTTTCAACGCGTGCGCGTGCGCTGCGATCAAATCCAACGCCGACTTTTGTAAATCCGTGCGCGCCCCCGTGTCTTTCAACGACACGACGCGTTCGACAATGCGAACGATACGCGCGTGATTTGACTTGTCGTCCTCTATGTCCTGAACGAATAACGACGACGACAGCGCGTCTAACGCGCTCGCCATAAACAGTGTATTCTTCTTGACGTCTTCGTCGTCGTCGAGCGCCGCGTCCAGGATTCGACAGGACGCCGTCAACAACCACGCCGCCGTCGGCGCGTCGGCGACGTCCTCCGCGTCGTCCGCGCCGCACAACTCTAATCCCTCCATTTTCAATCCCACGTGCATCGCCCCGACGACTCGCAACAGCAATCCCTTCACTGTCTTTGAATTCGTCGTCGACCTCTCGTAATCCCTTCGCAGTGCCCGTCCGTGCGCCTTCATCGTCCTCGCGCCGAGCTCTCTCGCGCGACTCTTCGCCAGCGCCAACATCACTTTCAACGCCGATGATTTCACCGCGTTCGACGCGTCTCTGCGCACGGTCGACGCCACCACCTCCCAGCATCCCACGGTTTTCCCTGCCAGCGCGCTCGTCCCTTGCGCGCGCGTCGCGCACTCGCACAGCGCGTCCAACGCCCTGGCGCGTCCGCTCGCGTACTCTCTCCCTCTTCGTCCCTCGGTGACCTTGACGTACCCCACCAATCCGTGTTCGTCGTCGAACACGCGCGCGAGCGTGCCCGATGTCGCGAGAAAGTCCTTGTTCATCGATTCGCACGCCTCCTGCGCGTCGATCGAGCGTCGTCGCGTCGTCGTCAGTCGATGTGCGTTCAAAGATGCGTCAGCCCATCCGAGACGATTTCAATTCTTTCGCGCGCGCTCGCGCGTCGTCGTCACGCGCACCCTGATCTCCGACACCGTACCGGCGCTTCGCGCGGCGGCGGCGTCGCTCTTGGCGTCTCGGTGCAGCGCCGCGAGGCGCGCGCGCGCGATCTCGCTCGCGCGTTCCATCACCGCATCGAACGACGAGAGTGCCTCGTTTTGGCGTCGACACGTCAGAGCGCGCGCGAGGCGGGGGCGCGATGTCGGCGAGCGAGGCGCGCGAGCGCGCGAGCGCGCGCGAGCGCGCGAGCGCGCGCGAGCGACGCCTCGGCGCGTGGGCGCGTCCGGGCGCGCGCGGACGCGGACGGCTGGCGTCGACGACGACGCGCGCATTTGCAAGGCGAGGGAATGAAAACGAGGGCGGCGGCGACGCGTCGTCGTCGACCACCACCAAGGAGGATCTCGGAAGAGCGACGTGGACGTTTTTGCACACGTTCGCGGCGCAGTACCCGGACGAACCGACGCGGAGACAGGAGCGGGACGCGAAGGAGTTGATAATGATTCTCACGAGGATGTATCCGTGTGGCGAGTGTGCGGAACATTTCGCGGAGATTGTGCGCGCGCATCCGCCCGATTGTTCGTCGGGGTTGGCGTTGCAGCGATGGATGTGTGCGGTGCATAATCAGGTGAACGCGTCGCTCGGGAAACCGTGGTTTGATTGCGCAAAGGTGGATGAGCGGTGGTCCAAGCTCGACTGCGACGAAGAGGACTCCACGGGGTGCTCTCTCGCAGGGCGACGCGCCAAGATGATGCGATAGTGTCTTTCTCTGCTTCGATGATGCGATAGTGTCTATCTTTGCTTAGATTTTAGCTACGATGTGTGTGATTTTATACCAGTCTACTAATGTTGTCGCGCTCAAACGCGCGTGGGCCAAGTCTACTCGCGCGGCTTCGCTCGCTTCGCGCGCGCGCGAATCTCTGGAAGGTAATCTACTAGCGGTTTTCCCTCCAAGTCGAGCTTCACCGTGGGATTGTTCCCACCTTTGACGGATCGGCAACCGAGTTGTCGCATGTACGCCATGATTTCCTTGGCATCGATGCGCAAGTGCGTGCGCACGCTCAGAAGCTCGAGACTCCAGCCGTTGACGCGAAGGGCGATAAGAAGCACCTGAAGACGAATGAGATCCTTACGGTGTTTGGAAACGACGTACTGACGAATGTCTCCCGCGAAATCTCTGTCCAAGTAGCTTTCTATGAGTGCCTCTTGGAGCAAAGGATCGACATTTTCACCACTCGTGAACATGAACGGATGCGCGGGCGCAATCTTTGTCTCGCCGTCCTCGCCAATCCTCGCCTTTGCCTCCTTGATGCGATCGCGCGAGAGCATCTTGAGTAGCGCATCGCCATACATAAGGAGTTTGGCGATCTTCGTGCGCTGCGCCTGCGATCCCCCTTGGAGATGCTTTGATAACTCGACGGTGAGTGGTTCGTACTTTCCTTCGCTCTCCGCCACGGAGCCGTCTTCCGCCGCCGCGAGAAGATCTTTCCAATGAAACTTGTGAGCGAGCGCGTGGCAAGGCATCGACTCGATTGGATACGCCGTGTCTGGCTCCACCGCGTCTGGCTCGTGCGGAGGAATGTTGCGCGCTTTGCCAGCCTCGACGATGAGCTCGGCGCGGCCCTTCAAGTTGGCCGCCGCCGTCGTGATGTGCGCCTCCATCATCTTTGGAGAGGCGATGGACGCTTCGTCCAGCTTGCGGGCGGCGTTTAATCTGTTGACTTGTCGCTTACGCTTATCAGATGCGAACGCTTCCAGCTGTTTGGCGTTAATCTCCGCGCGCACCGCCGGATCGTTCACGTCGGCAAGCTCGCTCTTCGAGTGCTTGGTATAATTATACTTGTGCAATCGCGCCTCCAAGTCGATCAACCGTCCGCCTGCGATAGGAATCAGCTCCAACTCGTACTCTTCACCGTCGCTTTTCGACTTTCGCAACCTCCCGAGCATCGTCTTCATGTCTTCGCCGTGTTCGCGCTCGTAAGCCTGTCCCACGCCGCTGCAATAGTGCTTAAAATTCTTCCCCACGTAATCCACTCCATCGCCTCGACCTCTCACGAAGACGTTATTCTCTCGAAACGGTTCGTCTCCTCGCTTTGCGTCCACCACGTCGGCGTACTTCTCGTGCAATTCCTCCGCGTCCATTCCGCGCCGCGGCCGCCACGCGTCGAACGTCACATCCTCGGGCAGTCCCGCCGCACCCGTCGCGCCGCATCTCAACACGTACGGCCCATCGTGCGCGCCCGCGTCGTCATCCGAATCGATATCGTCCTCCCGACCATCCTCTCGCGGCGCGCGCGCGTCACTCACGCGCACGCGCAGACGTTTCACGCCGCGCTCCCGCAACCGCCGGGCGAGCGCCGACATGCCGACCCGCGACGGTCGACGCGATCGAGCGCCGACGGTGGGCTCGCGAAAGAGTCGACGAACGCGCGAAAGAGCGACCGTTCGCGGTGGTCTCCGCTCGCGCGCGCGACGATGATCGCGCGACGCTCTGCCGTCGTCGCGTCGCGTCGTCGCCCGCGTCCCCGCCCGCCGCCGGGTCGAAGACGTCTCGCCCGCTTCTCCCGCTCAGGTGAGCTAGAGTACGATCTTTTTCTTCGTATGAAACCCTTTTTTACCGTAACCCCTCTAGAACTCGCAGATCGGGCGAAAGATACGCGACCGAATCGACGCGCGACGCCAGACGACGACGCCCGTCGACGTCGCACGCGCGCGTGGACACGAACGGAGTCCATCGTCGCGTCTGCTTTCCCTCGGCCGCGCTCTCCGAACGACGGCGCGATGCTTCGCGCGCGCGCCCCGAGCGCGCGTCCGGGACGTCTCGTGACGAGGACAACGACGACGCGCGTGACGACGACTACGATGGCGCGCGTGACGATGGCCGCGATGCGACGCGCTGGTGCGGGCGGTAGGGACGTCGCGCTCGCGCGTCGAGACGGCGCGCGCGCTCGAGCGATGGTGCGCGCGACGCGCGAGGGACGCGCGCGCGCAGAGCGGATAACGACGACGAGGACGCGCGCGAGCGGCGAAGACGCCGGCGCGGTGACGGCGAACGCGACGTCGACGTCGGTGTTGGACGATGCGGATGAGGAATACGACGTCGTGGTGATCGGAAGCGGCATCGGAGGGTTGTCGTGCGGGTCGCTGTTAGCCAAGTACGGGTACAAGGTGAAAATTTTCGAGAGTCACTACTTGGCAGGCGGGTGCTGTCACATGTTTGATCATCGAGCGCCGGATGGATCGTTGTACAAGTTTGAAGTCGGACCGTCGATTTGGGAGGGCTTGGATCGTCCGACGGGTAATCCTTTGCGAATGGTGTTCGACGCGTTGGGCGAGGAGGTGCCGGTGAAGACGTACGACGGCATTTCGATGTGGACGCCGGAGGGGCACTGGAGATTTCAAACGGGTGACGACGAAGCGCCGGGTGGGTTTTGTAGTTTGTTGCGCGAAAAGGCGACGGATCCCGAGCTGGCAATCAAGGAGTGGAAGGCGCTGAAGGGTCGATTGGAGCCGTTGTACGACGCTCTCGACGCATGTCCGCTCACCGCGCTTCGTCAAGACGCCGGTTTGTTGGTCAGCACGGTGATCGCGATTCCGTTCTACTTGACGCATCCGAACGTGATGTTGGACATTCCGTATATTTTGGACTCTTTCCATAAATTATCCCGACAATACGTCACCGAGCCGTTCTTGAAGCAATGGATCGATATGTTAGCGTTTTTCAGCGGATTCCCAGCGGAGGGAACCATGGGCGCGACGATGATTTATAGTATTCCGGGTTTCCACCGACCCGGAGCGTCGCTCTGCGCGCCGGAAGGCGGTACGCAGGCTGTTGTTGATAAATTGCAGTATTGTTTAGAGAAGTTTGGCGGTGAGTTGCAGCTCAAGTCTCACGTTGACGAAGTCATCGTCGAGGACGGCGAGGCGAAGGGCGTGCGTCTTCGCAACGGTAAAATCATCAAGGCGAACCACGCCGTAGTGTCAAACGCGACGATTTGGGACACTGTTCCGATGCTTCCGAACACGGAGGAGCTTCAAGCGCAGGGATTAGATCAAGCCGTCGCGTGGAAAGAGGAAATGTCTGAGATTCCCGCGCTCGGCAGCATCATGCACTTGTTCCTCGGCATCGACGCCACCGGTTTGCCCGATCTCGATCCGTCCCACCTGTGCGTGCTGGACTGGAATCGACCTTTGGGTGATCCGCAAAACGTCATCACCATCTTTATCCCCACGGTGCTCGACCCGGAAGTCGCGCCGGACGGTAAACACATCATCCACGTGTACACCGCCGGGAGCGAACCGTACGATATTTGGGAAGGCAAGGACAGAGGAAGCCAAGAGTACAAGGATTTCAAGCGCGAGCGCGCGGAGATTTTATGGGACGCCATCGAACGCATCATCCCGGACATCCGAAGCCGCGTCGAGGTTGAAGTCTACGCCTCTCCACAGACGCATCAACGCTTTTTGCGTCGTCATCGCGGCACGTATGGTCCGGCGCTTCCCGCCGGTGGAAATCTCTTCGGAGTCCTCCCGCTCCCGGAAGTTCCGCAGCCAGGCGTGCTGTCGCCCATTCCCAAATTATTACGCTGCGGTGACTCCGTGTTCCCGGGCGTCGGCGTGCCCGCGGTTGCCGCCTCTGGCGCCATCGCCGCGTCCACGCTCGCGCCGCTTCCCAAGCACTTGGGTCTCATGTGGGACGTCGCGCAGACTCAAAACGCCTTTTGGCGCAAGGAGGGCGGTAAGGAAAAGTGGCTCGCCACCACTCCACCACCGTTCCACCCCGCCACCGGCGGCGGCGCCGAGTTTATGACTCCCGATCAATATTATACGCCAAAGACCGACGCCGTCAAATCCGTCGCCGCCATCGGCAAAAAGGGCGTCGCCGGCAAAACCGTCGAGATGGTCGAATGAGCGAACGATTAATACGTTCTCTCATCTCCCCTCGTAGAACTATTTAGGGTTATTGTGTAATGTGTACTCGTAAAACTAACAACGCATTCGAGCGCAGCCGCGTCTCCGTCGAAGAGTCTCCGAGCCAACCGTTGTGCTGACGCGACTCGTCAGTGCGTCTCGCGGTCGCGGTCCTCATGTCGGCGAGGGCCGCCCCCGCGCGGATGGGGATGGTGGCGCGCGTGGGAACGACGTGCGGCGCGCGCGACGTCACGTGCGATGATTTACACGCGCGGCGACGGGAATACATAGTCGCGCCCACGAGCGCTCTGTCGAGACAACTGCGAGAAATCGTTGGGAATTCGCGGGATTTACCACTGGTGTATCTGTTGATCAACGTCCTGAGCACGGTGCCGGCGATGGCGTTGATGCTTTTGAAGAGCGTGCCGTCGCACGCGCTGGGTTTGACGTACTTTGCGTGCGTACACGGACTGTACCTGCAACGATTCACTTCGGCGTTGAGGCATTCGACGCGCTCGCCGGCGTTTCGTCGAGACTCAATGGTGGGGCGAGCGATGAATGCGGTGGCGCCGATGTTGTTGGCGCCGTTATTAGGGATAATCAGTGGGTCGCACGCGTCCTTGGATGCGATGATGCACGGTGGGGAGAACGGGACGAGTCCCGCGGCGAGATATCAGAGAGATAGTCCGGCAGCGTTTGTGGGATTTTGGATGCGGTTCACATTCGGTTCGCTCGTGGAGCTTCCTCTGTACGTGATCGAAAAGAAGAGGTACGGGGCGGCGGTGCAGTACGTGTTGGGGACGCTGACGGCGAGAGCGGTCTTTATGTACGCGGCGTCCATCAACGCGGTGGCGGCGTTTTGGATTTTCATCGCGCCGTACTTCACAACCTCATTCGTGTTGGCGTTCGGCGCGTGGTCGCAACACATTTTCATCGATCCGGATAAACCCAAGTGTCATTATCGTTCGTCGTATTGCGTCATAAATCACGTCGATAACCAGTTGACGTTCAACGACGGATATCACACCGTCTATCACGCCGACGCAAAGCTTCACTGGTCTGAGTTTCCAGAGAGGTTCGTCGCCTCGCTGGATGTTTTCGCGAAGAATGATGGATTAATTTTCGACGGCGTGGGGGTTTTCGGGATTGGAATAGCAGTCATGTGTGGCAGATTAGACTGGTTAGCAGATAGATACGTATACGTAGGACAGCGGACGAGAACAAAGGCTGAGATTGTCGAGCTTCTCAGACGAAGGCTGAGACCTGCGCTAGCGAATACAAAACAACAATAGCTCCGCTCATATTTAATAAACCACCTACCGAACCTTGGCGATCGTCTCGAGAAGCGTCGCGTGAAGCTCGGGCGTTGACGTCGCGACGATGCCGATTTCAATGTCGAGGAAACGACCATTCGAGAAATCCAACGGGCTACCGCCGCCGTCCGTGATGACTCCTCCGGCCTCTTGCACCACGATCGCCCCCGCGGCGTGATCCCACACCTTTTCTCTGTAACTCGCCGGGGGGAATCTCAGGTACATGTTCGTGTCTCCGCGAGCGAGCGCTCCGTACTTTGCCATGCTGTCGATGCGCACGGGCGGCGACGTCATGCCCATCGCCGCGCTCAACGAATTCGTAAACCCGTGATCAGCGACGATGGAATCCCCCCACGATTCCATGTACGTCGCTTCGATCGAGTTCACCACGCGCTCGGTCGTCACTTTGACGCCCTCGCGCAGAGGGTCTCTCGCGTCCAACGCGCCGACAGTGGTCCCGCACCCTTTGTACGCGACGAAAATGCACCCCGGGGAAGATGTCGGAATCTCCGTCGCCCCTCGAGGGATGGTGTCGCTCGGCATGTTCGGGCACCCCAACACCCCTCCGGTGACCTCGCCTTCCTCCATCAACGCCAACGCGATGGCGTATTGTCGACCGTTGATGAACCCTTTCGTACCGTCGATCGGATCCAAAATCCAAAACGAACCCGTTTTCCCGCCGTCCGACATGCCTCGATCGATCGCGTCCATCACCTCGTCTTCGCTCAACGCTCGACCGAGAACGTCACGCAACATCTCGTTCACCACCTCGGTGACTCTCGCGCGAAGCGCAGCGCCCGACGGTTGTCTCATGTCGCTCGCGTTTTCCTCCGCCACCAAACCAATGGTTGGGCAAGATTCGGCGAGGACGCACGACACGACCGCCTGCGCGGCGAAATCAGCCACGGTGACGGGCGAATCGTCCGATTTTGATACCTTCTCCCCTCGCTGGAGATCGAACTGAATCTTTCGACACAGCGCGCCGGCGAGCTGCACGGCGCGCGCGGCGTGCGCCATCGGTTCTGGATAATCCTCCGCGCGCGTCGCTCGCATCGTCGCGCGCGCGCGGTGAAACGATCGACGACGACGGGAAGACGTCGACGTCGACGTCAAGGACGCGTCGGCGAGCGACGCACGCGCGCGCATGGAGGGCGACGCGCGGTGAATGGCGCGAACGAGTGGTGTACACGAGTCGTTGTTACAGTGCGGTGAGAAGACATGTCGGCGCGCGCGGCGTAAAAGAATCGAAAAAATCAACGAATAGTGACGGCGGAATCCCGCGTCAGGGCTTCCAAATCCTCGTCCTCGTCCTCGTCCTCGTCCTCGTCCTCGTCAAGCTCGGACGCGCCTTTCCGAGGCGGCATTAAAGCGAACGCGCCAATCTCCGCCTCGATGACGCGCTTCGACTCTTGCGTCGCGCACACGTATTTCCCCCGCATCGTCCCACGAATTCGACGCAACGCGCACGCGCTCGAGTAATGAAAGCTCTCCCCCGCGGCCAACACCGGTTGTTCACCGACCACCCCTTGTCCCTGCACGCGCTCGACGCGTCCGTCCTCGTCCACGATGTGCCACTCTCTCGACACGACTTGCACGGGCTCGGCGTTCCCGACGTTCGTAATCTCCACGTCGTACGCGTACACGTATCGGTTCACCGCCGGCATCGTTTGCGACGGTACCAACGACGCCGACACCCGCACTCTGACGCCCTCCGTCGTCGTATCGCTCGTCGTCTCCCGCGCCATGTCCCCGAGTCGACTCGCCCGCGCGCGCATCGTCCTGAGCACGACGAATCCCGCATCCAAACGATCCGCGAGGTGCGCGTCGTCCTTGGACTCGGCTCGAAACTCTCGACGAATGGCGTCGCGAGCGCCGAGCGCGCGCGTCACCGAGGCGTGTCCAGGAACGACGCGCTCGAGGGTCTCGGCCTCGTCCTCGGTGAAGACGTCCGAGAGGGCGCGCGCGCCCGTTCGCGCCGCCTGCGTCTCGAGCCGACGCGCGGCGCGCAGGAGCGCGCGAAACGTGGTGCGGACGACCGGTGCGGTGGACATGGTGCGACGACGACGACGACGAGACGACGACGCGCGACGAAAAAAGAGTGGGCGTGTGAGGCGCGGGGAGGGGCGGCGCTGACTAGACGCCCACCAGACGGGGACGCGTATTCACGACGCGCGCCGCTCTCGCGCGGGCGCGCGCGCGACGTCCGTCATGCGCACAGTGACGTCTATGAACGCGCGCACGGGCGGCGGCGACGAGGCGCGACGACGAGGCGCGACGGCGGCATCGACGTCGACGTTGACGTCTTCCCGCGCGTTCGTCGAAGACGCGCCGCCCGAGACGCCCGCCTCGGTCGACGACGCCCTCGTCTCCCCCGACGTCGCCGCGACGAGCGCGTCGTCTATCGCCCACTGTTTTTCCACGAACGCTCTCGCCACGACCCGTTTCTCTTCGTCTCGTCGCGCCTCCGCGCGCGTCTCCCCGCGCGCCGCTTCGCGTTCCGCCGCGCGCCGTCGCCGCGTCGCGTCGTCCCCGGCGCTCGCCCGCAACGTCGGCCACATCTCCGCGCGCACTTTCTCACACGCGAACGTCACCATCGATCCATCGATCGAGATCATCGTTCGAGCCGGATCGACGTCCGCGTACAGATCGATCCGCCACGCGAACGGCGTCGCCGTCGCCGCCAGACTCGACCGCGTCCCTGGGTGCGTTTCACGCATCGATCGGGCGATCAGTCTTTCACTCGATCGCACGACCGTCGACCGACCCTTTCGCGCCCGACGCGCGCGCGATGCGACGCGACATACACGCACATCCCTCTCCCGCGCGCGAACGCACCTCGCACCGACCACCGCGCGCGCTCGACGCGTCCGATCGTCATCGGGATCGCGACCTTGACCGTCACCGCGCCCATCGTCTGCGTCCACGTTTCGCGCGGTGACACCTCGCGTCGCCCCACGTCGCGCGCGCGATCGACGCGTGAATTTTTTTCCATCGCGTTCGACGCGTTCGATGCGTTCGACGCGCGTCGCGCGCGCGTCGGAGTGCGAATCAGTCATGCATCCACGCATCCTCGGTCGTCGTCGGTCGAGGTCGAGGGATGACGATCGATGCGGATGATCCATCGTCACCCGCGCGTTCGTCCACGCGAGAGTGCGCGACGCGCGAGCGCCGAGCGCGGGGTGACACCGAGTGGGAGAGGAGGACGCGGACGCGCCTCGATCGTCGACGGACATGACGACGTCGGTGATGGAGGCGAACGCGGAGGCGTTGTTTGCGAATCGGTCGTTGGAGGAGATCCGCGAGGTGGAACTGCGCACGAGACGGGAGGCGAACGAAAAGGCGGAGGCGTTGAGGTGCGAGGAAAATCGCGCGAGGGATGAGAGAGAGTACCGTCGTCGCGCGCGCGTGAGATGGAGAGTCGTGGGTGGACTATCGGTGGACTGACGAGACGAATGATGTTCATTCGTAGGAAACTTTTGGGCGAGTCGTACAAGGACGCCGTCGCGTCTCTCGAGGCGTTGCGAGTGATCGAGGAGACGTCGAGCGAGATGGACGAGACGGTGGGAAAGATTGAGGCGTTGTTGGTGAAGGCGCGGGCGGGCGGGGGATGGGAATCGGTGACGGCGGCGGAGGAAGGGGCGGAGAGACGGGGCGGGGCGGAGACGAGACGCGCCGACGCCGAGCGAGGGAGTCGAGTCAAGTTTTTGTTGGACACGCCGGAGAAGATTTGGGGTCTGTTGGAGGAGTGCGCGTACGATGATGCGTCGACGCGGTTGTCGGCGTCGATGCAGATTTTAACGTCGATGACGCGGGATAAAAAGAACGCGGCAACGACGTTTGCGCGATTTCCGGTGGTGCGACAGCAAGCCAACGTGCTCGGGAGCTTTAGGGCGCACGTGTCCAAGCGCGCGAGAGAGGGACTCGAACGGTCGAATCTTCGCGCTGCGGACGTGGCGAGCGCGCTGAAGGCGATCATCGCCGTGGAGAATTTGGATTCCAAGCGAGCGCTCAAGCTGCTGTTGCAGACGAGACAGGCGCGGGCGCGCGCGTGTCTGAGAGACATCGCGAGCTCATCGGTAAACCCGGATGCTCTCATCAAACGACTCGCCGCACTCACGAAGGACGTCAAGCACGTCTTGTCGCTGGCGTTCGACGTGTTCGCCGGTGCGGAGGCGTTGCTCGTGTCTGGAAATTCCGACGTGAACGCGGATGACGTATTTCACGGCGTCTTTGAACCTGAAGCGGAATGGGCTGAGTTTCAAGCGGCGGCGGCGCAGAGAAAGGATACATTAGAAGCGTTGAGCGAAAGTTTCGTCAGGGACACGTGTCTGGCGTGGTTGGATGGATTAGCTGAGGACATCGCGCAGCGCGGAGTGGCTGTCTTTGGAAAGATGTCAAACTGTGAAGAACTCACCGCGCTCGAAGCCGCGTTCGCGGAAGACGAGAAAGAGTGGAATGACGTGAGTGTGAAACTATTCAAGCGGAAATTGGACTTGTGGTCGACGTTGTTTGAACAACCTTGGCTTCAGCAAGGGTTCAATCTGTTCCGACAGGCTCTATTGTTTTCCCACATCAAACCGATGGTCGATTCGGCGTTAGCTGAGTCTTCGAAGAGCGTGAACGAGTCTCGCAAGGAATCTTCGATATGGACGAGCTCGAGCGCGCAAAAAGACGACGTCACGAACGTGCCTGAGGATATCAGAGTCGCGCAGAACGTCGCGCGAAGCATGAATAAGACGATGCTCTCGGTGAGAAGAGACGCCTTGATGCTTCAAGGCATTCAACTCGGCGGGACAGCGGAGCTCGAAGGTCGTTTATCCAAGCTTGCCGATCACATTCACTCCTGCGCGTACAAGGGCTTGGTTGACTTTGCGAAATATCTCCTGACGAAGACTGGTGAAGACGCGGAGGTTTCAAGTGCGTTGATGATTGGACATCTCGCGCGCGCGTGCGTGGAACTCGTCAAGGAGATGAACGTTTTATTGAAGCCGGCGAATCTTTGGCCCAAGTACAACGACTCTTCTGAACTGATTATCAAGCCAGCGAGAACATTAAGAGGAATGCAGCAAGCCAAAGAACCCGTGAACAAGAACATTGAAGACGTGACATCCGAGTTGGACAAGGCGATGAAGGCGGGTTACAAAGTTTGGGTCGAAAAGTGCTCCGCCGACACCATTCGCAGATTCAAGGAATCGTTGCGTTCAGATGTCTCTTTAGTTTCGGACTCGACTCCTCCTCATTGGGAACCGGTCGGAGATGAGAGCGGTGAAGGATTGAGTCTCAAGCTTCCAGCGACGCCCTCTTCGTACGTGCTCTCGTCTCTTCACGGAGCGTTGCAAGAGGTGCAACGCGTCGGAGGTCACCTCCTTCCGCGATCTGTCATTCAAATGCTCGCCTCCTCTCTCGCTGACGGCGTGCTCAAGGTATACGCGGATGGTCCCGTCCGCAGCAGGCGCTCGGAGAAAGGGACTCTGCAAGTGTTCTTGGATGTCAAATTCACCATGGATGTTCTCGCGCTCGAGGACAAGTCTCGACTCGAAGCGTTGCAAAAGCAGCTCACCAACACGTTCGATCCGATCGATTGGGCGACGTATGAACCCTACTTGTTGGAAAACGAACGTCGTTCATACCGCAGATGCGCCGTTCTCCTCGGAGGATTCGTGCAATTATCGAATCTTTATCAAGACGCTTCAATCAAAACGACAAACACTTCAAGGGCCGCTCCGGCGACGCCGGTGGGTCGCTTCACGTATTTGCCCGTCAGCTTGCCGACACTGCGCGGAGTGCACGCTGAACGAGGTAAGGGTAAAATTGATTGGGGTGAGATTGAACCCGCCGCCATGGAAGATGAAGAGCGAGAAGGTCTTCTCTCTTCGTTTATGCAAAGTTCGCGAATCGGCTTGGGGAACATCTTGCGTGAATTCGCTTAGAATAGCTCAATGAATATTTAAAATACACAACTTGTGGACTAAGAATCAACTTCCAACGTAACTAAGCGGTCTCAAACTCGCGCCTCGCTTCTTCCAACTCAGAGATGTCTGGCATCGCGGCGTCGCGATACTGATCCGGGTGCGCTCGTTTGTTCAATCCAGTCGCCTTGTACATTCGCGCTCTCCAAGAGCCGTGCGAGTCGAGATTTGCCATTCGCGCGATGCGCTCGTTATACTCAAACTGCGCGTCACCGAACATGTGCGCGTGGCGTCGAGGAATCGGACCGAGAGGCTCGAGCTTAGCTTCCAACGCCGCCGCTCCTTCGAGCGCTTCGGCTTTGCTTGGCATGGGAACGACGCCCGCAAGCATGCGCGCGATCCATCGACTCTGTAACTCAAACATGGGAAAAGGGACCACCTTCCATGGTAATCCTATGAATGACATCGACGGCGCGTTCGCGTTGATACAGTGTTCGTACAGCGGCGCGACGTGGTTATCGTCAACAGATACGACGTCGTTTGAGATGAACGGGAAATGATACTTGTAACCTGTGCAATACATGCATACGTCGCACTCCAACGACGTTCCATTCTCAAAAATCACCGAACCATCGCTCTTGAACTCTTTCACGTTCGGTTTACGGAAAATATTCCCTCGCGCTCCGATGCCTTCGGTGGAGTTGGCCCAATCGGGATTTTGCCACGACCGCGCCGACAGGTAGACCGTGTCCGCGACCGTGGAAATCTCCCGACTGATGTCTTCCCCGCTCGCCATGGCGCCTATGAGCAGCACTCGTTTACCCGCGAACGCGTCCGGTTTTCGGTAATTGTGACTGTGAATCTGTTCTCCCGGCCATCGCTCCGCGCCCGGAAATTCCGGCACTCTCGGCTCCGAGTAATGCCCATTCGCGACGACGACGGCGTCGAACGTTTCTCTTCGCTCGCCCTCACGTTCACTCATCGACGTCACCACCCATTCGCTCGACCATCGAGCCTCTTCCTCCTCGCTCTCGCGAACGCGTCTCTCGACGGACGAGACGCGCGTGTCGAATCGAACATCCTTCGACAACTCAAACGTCTCCGCGTACTCCCTCAGATACGCCTGCACCTCCTCGTGCCCACAGAACCGCCGCTCGTCGCCGTGGTGACGTCTCCCATCGAACGGAAACTCTTGATATCCCATCACCTCGCGCGGAAGATTCGTGCGCAACGACGCGTACATGGAACCGTGCACGCGCGCGCGCGTCTCCGCCGTCCCGAGCGCGTCGTCCTCGACATCCTCGCCGTACCGCCACGTGCCGCCGACCTCGGACGCGAGTTCGTACGCGACGACGTCGTGCGATTCGAGTCTCAGCGCGCGTATGGAGGCTAATCCAGCCGCGCCGGCGCCCACGACGGCGACGCGCGCGCGTCTTCTCACGGCGGTCGCTTCTTCCGCATCCTCGCTCGCGCGCGCGCGCGTCGCCATGACTCGCGACGAGCGGGAGGATGAAGAGGTCGGGGAGGACGTCGAGCGCGCGATGAGGCGCCGCGCGACGACGCTTCGAGACGACGACGCGCCCACGGCTGCGCGCATCGATTGCGCGTCAGACTGTGCCGGTGTGCAGAGCGAATGGTCGCCGTCTCCGCGTCGACGACGACGTCGACGACGCGCGGACCGAGCGCGAGACGTCGAACGCGAGGTGTGTCGGCGCGCGCGTCTACGCGCGGACCGAGCGCATCGACGCGCGCGATGGCGCGCGAGGAGTGGTTTAAAGATGACGACCGAGGGGTCATCTTGTACGATGGCGTGTGCAATCTGTGCAACGGCGCGGTGAATTTCGCGCTCGAGCACGACGCCGAACCGTCGAGAGGGTCGGTACGATTCGCCGCGCTGCAGAGCGAGACCGGTCGGGCGATGCTGGTGAACGCGGGGCGAGACGCTGACGATATCTCATCCATCGTCTTCGTGGAGGGCGCGGCGCCTTCGGAGTCGTACGTGAAGAGCGAGGCGATTCTTCGGATCGCGCGGCGAATGCGCGCGCCGTTTCCGCAGCTCAGCGCTCTCGGATCGCTCGTGCCTCGATCGATAGGTGATTTAGTGTACGACTTGGTGGCGAACAACCGGTACTCTTTCCTGGGCAAGCGGGACGCGTGTCGCTTCGGAGACGACGAAGACGACGAACGATTTCTCCGATGATTGGTGTGCTAAAAACAAAATAGTCTAGATCTAGTGTATTGTTGTACCATTCGTCGAGCTTATCTGCGACCTCGTCCGCCCTTGCCGCCTCGACCGCCGCCTCGACCGCCGCCGCGACCGCCCGACTTGTTCACGTACAAACCGCCAGTCTTGCCGCTGCGAATATCCTTGTCGAAAGACGAAGGTTTGTATCCAGACATGTCGTTGGCGCTGAACTTGTCGTTGCGTTTGGCCGTCTGCGAAAGTGGAAAATCGAACAACGGTCAGTTTCGGCACAGAACGCGAATCGCGAGGAAGACGAAAAAAGACGAGAAGAAAAACATTTTTGTGAATAACGGGCCCATGGTCTGTCCCGTGACGTAATTGCGACGACGCCGCGCCCGCCTAGGCAATGGAATATGGGCTCTCCCCTCGGGAGGCGTCTCGTGAGAGAGCCTACGACCGACGAGCTTATGTAAGGTGTTTACGCAGGGATATACGCCGTGTGATGACTGAGCGCCCCGTGGCGTTGAGTTCACGGGATGCGGGCAGCACCCCGTGATTCCACCTATTGCGATCGAGTGTCGACAAACGAAACGCGCGCGCGACAAAAGCCGTACCTTTTTGCGTCCACCGAAACCGTACTTGGAGTCTCTATCGCTGCGCTTGCGCTTTCCATCGCCGCCGGCGCCTTCAAAAGGCGCGTTCCCGTCATCAGCGAATCCACTCTTTTGACGCTGCTTTCTCCACTTGTCCAAACTCTTGATTTGAGACTTCTTTTCGAGCGTCCGTTGCTTGATTTTCTCGGCTTGCACCTGTTTGCCGTACTTTTTCGATTCGCGCGCCTTGCGGCGCTCCTCGCGAATCTCCAACTGTTGTTGCTCAAACAACAACTCACCACGCACGCGCTTCATGTGTTCATCGCTCTTCACCATCTCCGCGTAGTAATCATCCGGACGTCGAGCGGGTATTCCGAGATCTTTCAACCTCTTCACGCACTCATTCGCGCTCTCCAACGCGCGTTCGTAAAAAAACGTCTCTCGCGTCAAGTCATCGTTCACGTCCACCACTCGATCCGCGTTCGCGCCCGTGATGGCCATGTGATCGATCCACTTCGCCTTATTCGTCCATTGGAAATCTACCCCACGCCACGCACGCGCGCACGCTTCGTCAGTCTCTCCACATTTCGAATCCGCCGCTCGCTCCGTCCATCCCTCGCGCGCGCCCTCTTCGCTCTTCGCGCGCGCCCTCTCCCCTCGCCCCCCCCATCGCATCGCATCGCATCGCATCGCATCGCGCACCCTCCAAACACGCATCCAACCCTTTCGCGTTATTCACGAACGTCTTCGCCCCCTTCGCACCGCTCTTCGCGCGTCCACGCTCGCGCGTAATCGCCTCGAGCGCCGCCATCTCCGCCTCGAGTTCGTCATCCTCATCCCCCTCGTCCTCGCCCTCCTCCGCCTCCGCCTCCGTCGTCACGTCCTCATCGACGTCCGAGTCCTCCTCCTCCTCCGTCGTCACGTCCTCATCGTCGTCCAAGTCCTCGTCTACGTCCTCCCGTCGTCGTCCCATCGCGCCGCCGTGTGCGGCGTGTCACCGACCGACCGATTCTCGGGACGGGTGGCATCGCGTACTTCCGGTCATGACTCGTCGTCGAGAGGGACTCGTGTGCATGCACGAGTCACGATCCGTGAGCATGGGGGGGTACATCGAAGCGTCGCACTGTTTGCACATACGACTGACGATCCGAGCACTCGACACGATGGATGGCCGAACGATGGTTAAATCCACACGGAGTCCACCGCGCGCGCGCGCGACGTCGGTGGACGACTCGTTCGAGGTGGTTCGGACGATGACGACGACGGTGACGTCGTCCGTGCGTGCGTTCGCTCGGACGCGGAAGAGGGTGGAACTCGACGCGTGTTGGACGCGTCGGGGAGAATTCGCTCGAGCGGTGTCGTCGTCGGTGGACGCGCGCGCGATGGGGACGATGGGTGGGAACGGTGACGGGCGCGCGATGCGTCGACGCGATAGGCGATGGTCGAGAAGGTGTCGCGCCGAGCGGCGTGACGGGGATGAGGAAGCGGAGACCGAGGACGAGGAGAGACCGCGCGTCGCGGGCGACGCGAGCGGGAGGCGGGCGATGAGTCGACGCGCGGCGATGGCGACGGCGATCGGGACGGTGGGGGGGCTGACGCGACCGAGACGGGCGGCGGCGTTCATCGAGCTTCCGTCTCGATTGCATAACAGGTATTTTTTCGTGCGGCACGGCGAATCGGTGCTGGACGTGAGGAAACAAGTGTTGAGCAATCCGTCGTTCAAATACGACGCGACGTTCGGCTTGACGGGAAGAGGACGCGAGCAGATGCGCGAGGCGGCGCGGATTATTTTGGAAGAGTACGACGGGGCGCCGGCGTGGTTGTACACGTCTAATTTCCAGCGGTCGTTCCAGAGCGCGCTCGTGTTGCGAGAGGAGTTGGGATTATTATTTTCACAGATGCGCACAGAGTTTAGTGGACTTTTGGATCCGAGAAAGATGGGCGCGCTCGATTTCGGTCCGCAATCGGCGTGGGAGGACGTGTGGGCGAACGATTTAGAGGATCCGCGTTCTACGCCACCGCCCGTGCCGTCGAGCCTTCAGCCGAGCGCGAGCGTCGAGTCGTGCGTCGATCTCTACCGACGCGCGCAGGAGGCGTTTACTCGACTCGAGGCGACATATTACGGCGAGGACGTCGTGATCGTGTCGCATCAGGACACGCTCTCTCTCTTTGCCGCCGCGCTGAACGGCACCGAGCTCGGAAGACACCACTTAGACTATAAATTCGATCTCGGTGACGTCATGTGCGTGGATTTGACGGTGCCTCCCGACGACAGAAAATTTTCGCCGACAGACTTACGCGGAGATTACGCCGTGGGAGACTCTGCCATCAATTATCGCGGCGAAGAGTCGGCGGCGGCGGCATAAAAGTGTTTATTTGTTCAGTACCATCGTGTAGTCGCCACTGATGCGATTTTATTTATTTATCATTCATTGTAAAGCAAAAAAGTTCACCGACAAACGAAACGCGTCCCGAACTGTCACATCGCGACGAGCGACGACGAGGACGACATGACGCGTCCGAGACTGACGTATCTGGACATGAGAGGCATCGCCGAACCGATTCGAGCGTGTTTTCGTATCGGAGGCGTCGAATTCGACGACGTTCGCGTGTCGTACGAGGACGTTCGGCGGTTACGTAAAAGCGACGCGCTCCCTTTTGGGCAAGTTCCCACGCTCGAGCTCGACGGACGAGTGTACGCGCAATCCGGCGCGATTCTGCGGTGTGTTGGGCGGATGACGGGACTGTATCCGAACGATGAGGAAGTGGACGCGCGCTTGCGGGTCGATGCGATTCTCGACGCTGTTCGAGACATCAATCAAATTCTCTCGCCGGTGTGGTACCACAATGTGTTTCCGAGGACAGAGGGAGAGTTGCGCGAAGAGACACATCTAGAGGAGGAAGAGATGGAACGCATCGTTCATTTGGTGAACACAGTTATGCTTCCGTCGCGCGTGAAGCAAATTGAAAAGTTTTTAGCAACTTCTTCTGTCGAAGGTCCGTTCGTGTGCGGATCAAAACTCTCCATTGCGGACTTGTCTCTTCACAGATTATTAACTGGACTGGGGGGAAATGGGGATTACTGCGACGGCGCGCGCGTGTCGGAGTTGCCACCGCGTTTGGCTTCGTTAGTTGAAGCCGTCGAACGCGTAGACGGGGTCATGTCATAGAAAGTCACTACATCACTACATCACTACTCGGAGTACTACATCCGCCCTTGAAACTACTTCGAGCGCTTCTCCTGAGCCTTTGGTTATTTTCATCAAATCTCTAGCCTTGTGCACGAGCTCCTGCGCCGTGAACCTTTTCGCTGGGAGCTTTCTCGCAACCAGTTGCATCAAATCATCAGATTTCTTACACGCCATCACTTGCGACCGCATGTTTACGAGGGACGCGGCGACCGCGTGCAGTAAAAGCCTCGCCCCGCCGCCCTGGAGAGCGTTCTCTAATTTTAACGTCGGTTCGTAGTCACCAGCGGCGATCAACATGTCCCAAAATAAGCTAACCTCAGATTCGATGAGCTCGCGAGACATCAACACAACCACAGCCCGGAAGGCAAACATACACTCCTGAGAGTTCAAAAACTTCAAGTGCTTGTGTAAGGGTGCGTCCACGATCCGGATTATTTCGCTCAGCGCTCGCAAACGATCGCTCACGCCCTCCTGATCTTTCACAGCTGAACGCGCAATTTCGTGCGGATTGATGAGAAAGTGGCATCGGTAAGAACCACCCACAAATTTCGCAAAGCACCAAAATGCCTCCGATTCATTGCTAATATCGCGCAAAAACAGAGCAGCGATCTCGTTCATTCCTTGAGTGTATCCTATGACTGGATCTAAAATAGCGTAAGCCTCGAGCACCCGCGTCAAGCGCTGTCGTTGCGCCGACTGCCACTCCATTCTTGAGTCGTCACTGCTCAAGATACCACTCTCCCAATCGCGCGCAAACGTTCCATACGTGAACACCGTCCGCGGTGCGTCGGCCGCTATGATTCTCGATGCCTCTGTGAACGAAGCGAGGTCACTCGGCAAGTCCACGAGTCCTTTGACCGGTTTCGACAACCATTCCTCGAGCTCGCGACACCTCTGTCGAAACCCGTCGTAATGCTCTCTCCTCAATCTCTTCCCTTGCTCGTACTCCACGCTCGTCTTCTTGCAATTTCTCACCCCGAGCAGCGCCGGCCACACCTCGGCGCGCAACGACGATGGAATCCCTCCCTCGACGGCGTCTCTTCGCACCTCGACGAGCGAGGAGATTCTCCCATCTTGGTCAACCGCGTCGTACCACGTCCGATGCGACAACTTCTTCCGAGCCCTCGATCCACGCGTGAAATACGAACTGTATAACGACGCGGTCGCCGCGATCAAGCCGAGACCGGTGCCTGCGCCGGTGAGCGCCAACGCTGTGGTTCTCAGCGCGCGGGAATCGTCGAAGTGAATCATCTCGTAATCCGCGCGCGCGTGGACGCGACTCGAGCGCGCGGATGCGCGAGAGGGGGACGCAAGCGCGACGGACGCTTTGTTGACGCGTTCGACCGCGCGAGCGACACTCGCGACACCGCGCGCTGACGAAGAAGACGGCGGCGGCGACTGAAGACAGTTGCTCAACTAACGCTCTACGTGCTACGTTTACAAACTACGTTTACTACGACTGTTGCGCGTCCAAGGGACAGCTGGCACCTTGGCCGTCGACGCGAATACCGCCTCGAGAGGGACCCGGAGCGACGGTGCCGAAACGTTCGGCGAAAATGTCGGGCAGTTGCATGGCGCCGACGCGTTCGTCCGGAGATACCCACAGACGAACCAAGTGTCTGGGCTCGCCGTCCGTTCGGTCGGTGAACGCCGAGCGAGCGTGAAGGATGGTGTGGTTGTGAAGCCACTGTATGTCTCCCGGTTGGAGAGTCATATCTAAGCGTAACTCGTCTGAACACGCCAAGGCGTCGAGATCATCGAGAGCTCGCGTTTGTTCGTCAGAGAGCGTCGCGCCGACGAGAGCCTTGGCAGAATCGATGAATGAGCGATCGTAAATCGCACAGAGTCTACCGTCGGGGGTGGTGTGAAATATCGGAATGCGATAGGTGGCTTCCTTCCCTGGTGGTATTTCGCCCTTCCTAGAAACGACGAACGGTTCTCTGAGCAGAGCAGCGCTCTGCGGGCTTTGCTTAACCAGCTCGTTCCAAATCGCCGTCGAGCTCGTCACCTGCGAATGGCCCCCTTCCAATGCTTGGCTCAAGCAGAGTAAACCCACGATATCGGCGGAATCCGTGTGATAGGGTTGTGCGGCATTCGTTGTGTAAAGCCTTGTCAAAGGCGAAGCCGGATCTGCGCCTAAATTTTTCACGTGCCCGACGACGTGTCCAAACTTGTTCTGCGGCACAACGAATCCCATGTAACGACCCATGGCGAAGAACGCCGCGCAAGACTCCCACCTCGTGTATCGTTCGACTGGAAAATTTCTCATCAGAGCGAAACCACGTCCGTGAACCAGCTCTCGACCCATTCGCTCCAGCTCCGGACCGAGCGTCTCGAGCAGAAAATTTTCTGGAGAAAGCTCGACGATTTCATAGCCTCGCGATCGTGCCAGCGCCAGCGCCGCGTCGATCTCGCGAATGTGGTCATCGGAGAGTTCGATCGTCCACTCGCTCGATCGCGTCTGCATGTCTGGACCGTACCACGCGCCGGCAAACGTTTCGAGCGACGATGGCTCGGAGACCGCACGCAGAGGTGCACGCCGAGCTACATCGCGTCGCTGCGCGCGCTCAACGATAGATGACACGCGCGTCCTCGTACCCGCGAGTGCATTCGACGTCGCGCGCATGGTATCGTACGATCTGCGTGCACGATTGTGAAGAGTCGTATGCACGCGGTCGAGCGCGAGGTTGTTTCTTTCGAGTCGCCGAGGATGGGTTCGTCGTACGTGGCAATTTTCCAACAAATTTACCATTTGTCACAAGCACTAATCATTCCACTCACTACGCGGTTCTCCCGATACTTATTCACCCCGTCACAGTTCTAAACTGGATACAAAGCGAAACAGCTCGCCAACCCACTATCGCTCACGTAGTCGACTCGCGACTTACGCCTCCTCTTCCTTCGCGGCAGCAGTCGTGTAGATGTGCTGCTTGGAGTGCATAACGAGCGGCTTGATCATACCCTTCGCCAAGAGGATGGCGATACCCTTGCGAGCGAGGGAGCAGGTGATGCGAAGGCGGTCGCAGAGGATGGACACGGTGATCATCTTGTACTTCGGCACTTCCGCGAGAAGCTTATCGTACGTGGACTGCGAATCGCGAGGAAAAAAATACATCCGGTCAGTATTCGCGTTCGTCTTATGTTCATGCGTTCGCCTCTCCACACACGCAGCGCGAGACGAGACGTCCACTCATTTGTACTCTGGCGCTCCTCTCGACGCGCCCTTCTTTAGGGCTTGCACCGAGCCCGACCGTGTTCTCGATGGTTCGCCCGAGGCGCCGCGCGACGAAATTCACGCACCTGTTCGAAGAGAACTTGGTTGTTGGCCTTCTCCTTCATCTTCCCCTTGGACCATTTCTGCGCGAACGGGTAAAATCACGCGTAGGCGTCGTCGTCCGTCAGTCACCGAGCTCACCCATCATCCACCCGAGCGCTCGGGTTCCTCCGAGACCTCCACTCTCGAGACACCTTCGCCTCCATCCCTCGCCTCCATCGATCGAACGAACGCGCGCACACTAAATCATCCTCATCGTTCGTCCTCGCGTCGTCCTCACGTCGTCCTCGCGTCGTCGACCGCGCCCCATCCATTCCGAGAACGTCCGCCCGCATCCTCGTTAGGGTCACCGATGGATGGCTCGCATCGACGTCCGCGTCTCGCTCGTGCGCACCTTGGCCTTCTTCTTACCGCCGGCCAAAGCCTTGGCGGCCTTGGCGGCCTTCGATTCGGGCGCTTTCGGAGGCATCTTTCGTTCGTGTGCGACGCGCGCGACAGAGAGGCGGCATCGATCGCGCGCGCGCCACCTCGAGGGCGAGGGCGTCCGCGCGCGCGTCGATGCGATCGATCGGTGGGGCACACGGTGCGCGCTTTTAGTGCTCGTTTTACTTTCAATACGAGAGCGCGCGCGCGCCTTGGTTTTTATGTAATTAGTAAACAGGTATCCTTGATTTTTTCATTTTTGATATGCATTGAAAGTCCGATCTTTTACGGTAGAAACGAATGCATTCAAACGCGACCGAGTCGTTGCCGGTCGACGCGACGGCACTCGACCGCGCGAAATTGGCGTCGCGCGAGCGAACGAAGAAACGATGGGTGGACGCTCGAACGCGTCGAAAAAGATGCGCGACGCGATGATGATGGTCGTCCTCGTCGGGGGTGTCGCGCGGGCGGGTGTCGCGCACGCGCGCGTGGGGCCTCTCGGTGACGCGTTGCTGACGGTGCCGAGCCTCGCGGGGTCGTTGGCGAGATACGCGACGCCGGAGGCGACGCCGGCGACGGTGACGGACGCGCGCGAGGACCGTGGGAAGGTGTTTGAAGCGGTCATGGCGCGGGCGAGGATGGTTCGCGAGGCGATGGCGAACGAAGACGCGACGACGATGGAGAGAGCGTTCGAGGCGTGGGCGCGCGAACACGGCGTCGAAGCCGCGCTTGAAAACGCCGAGGAACGCGCGATGCGACTGAAGGTATTCGTGGAAAACGCGGCGTTTGTCTTGGAACACAACGCCAAGTACTTGCTCGGTGAAGTGTCGCATTGGGTCGGACTCAACAGCCTCGCGGCGACAACTCGAGAGGAGTTTCGAGCCATGCTCGGTTACGACGGCGAAGCAAAACGAGCCAAGAAGGCGCTGGAAAATCGCGATGAGGCGGCGTACAAGACGAGTTGGAAGTACGCGGACGTCGTCGCCCCGGATTACGTCGATTGGGTCGAGAAAGGCGCGGTGACTGCGCCGAAGAACCAAGGGCACTGCGGTTCGTGCTGGGCATTTTCCACCACGGGCGCCGTCGAAGGCATCACCAAGATTCGCACCGGTCGACTCATCTCGCTCTCTGAACAAGAGATGGTCTCGTGCTCGAAAGAGAACATGGGATGCAACGGTGGTTTGATGGATTATGCGTTCAAGTGGATCGTTCGAAACGGTGGCATTGATTCCGAGTTTCAATACCCGTACACCGGGGAAGGTTTGAGATGCAACCGCTTTAAACTGCAGATGCGAATCGCCTCCATCGATGGCTTTGAAGACGTCCCACCGGGCGACGAAAAGGAGCTTGAAAAGGCTGTTTCACAGCAACCCGTGTCGATCGCCATCGAGGCGGACACGAAATCGTTTCAACTCTATGCTGGTGGCGTGTACGACTCGAAAGAGTGCGGCGAGGAAGTGGACCACGGCGTCCTCGTCGTGGGCTACGGCTTTGATAAGACTCCGAAAGATTCCGCAATGCACCACAAGAAGCACCATAAACACTACTGGAAAGTTAAAAATTCTTGGGGCTCGGAATGGGGCGAGAGTGGATTCATTCGCATGGCTCGTAGAATCAGCTCCGAGACTGGGCAGTGCGGGATTACGACGTCCCCGAGCTTCCCGACTAAGGACTAAAACGATTGCACGATCACAACGCGTTGTACGATACGATTTACGAAAGTTTGTTCGAGTATACTACTAAATTCTTGTTTTAATTCACATGTCTAAACACACATTAACGTCGCCGTCTATGTTTCCCTGCAACAAAAAGCGGAGCGAATTGTCCCCGTCCTGTCAGTCATTCGTTCGAGCGTGTCAGAGATTTCTACAACAGATTGCGTTTCGAGAAAACTCAGAAGGATCCATTGGAATTGCTGGATTCACCGAGCTTAGCTCTCTCCACAAGATGCGAAAACAGAGCGCAATCATCATTGCTTTCTCGAATCGGCCCAATGAAGGAAAACCACCCAAAAGGCTCAGTCCTATCGATCATTTATCATGGATAATCAGGATTAGCATGTTTATGCATCATCATAGCCTTTCGTGAGAATCTTCTTCACCGCACACTTTCTTCCCGATCGCCGACGAAACCCTTCGATTAAGAAAAAACGCGACGCGCGCGCAAACCCGCGCACCTCTAGCTAGCGAGCCGACTGAGCGGCGTACCGAGCGTCCGAACAACCTCATCCGCTCGCCTCTCTCGCGTCCACCACCACGCTTCGAACGTATTATTCGTCCAAGAAGTCCATACGCTTCAAAATATCCCCCTTCATAGCCTCCGCCGCCGAGTCCGCCTCTCTCGCGCGAATGATCTCGGCGTTGTCCACCTCGATCAACCCCGCCGTGGACGATGGCCCGTTCGAATCCTCTCCGATGTCACCCATGAGCACCACATTCTCCCCCCGCACGATGTACAGACCGAGCGGGATGTCGCTATACATCCTGCCGACGATGATTCGCTCCACCGCGTGCTCGAGAACAATGTTTGCAAACTGATCGAACGAGCGCAGCGTGCCGATGATGTGCGAGCCGTCCCGGAGGGCGACGAGGAGCCTCTTGTCGAGATTCTCCACCAGGGACGCCACCGCGGATAAGTGCCAGGTGTCCGTCATCACCTCTCGCGCGTCTCGCGTCTCGCGTCGAGTAGAGGTGGACGTGCGCGCGCGTGCGAGACGCGCCGCGTTTTGTGGGGTCCGCCTGAAACGGGCGGACCGCGTCGCCCGCACTGGTCGGCGAGCGTCGAGGGCGCGCGCGGGGGAGATGGCGGAGGAGGTCGAGGACGACGTCGGCGCGGATGACGCGAGAGATGCCGCGGCGGAGACGTCGGGATCGGACGGTGACGAGGATGGATTCGGGGCGTTCGCTACGCCGATGACGACGATGAAGGGAGCGAGATTGGATGAGGAGACGAGCGAGGCGAGCGAGGCGAGCGAAGAGGCGTTCGGAACGTTTGAGACTCCGGAAACGTCGATGAAGGCGACGCCGGCGGTGGAGAGGGGGATGGAAAGCGCGAGAGAGAGGGAAGGACGTCGCGTCTGCGCGGGTGGGGAGTTGGATTTGATTGCGTCGGCGCCGGGCGCGGAGTTTGAGAATGCGGCCAAGAGATTACTCAGTGGAGGAACAGACGTCGTGAGCGCGATGAGTGAGGATGAAGATGAGGATTTGCAGCGATTCATCGATGGTTTAGGCTCAGGATCGACGTTTGAACGGACGAAAGAAGTCGCGGCTGGTCGTTTCACGACGCAGGCTTGGGAAGCTTTTCGAGAGCGCGTGAGAACGGAACGCGAGGCAGTCGTGGAGGAAGAGATTGAAGACATCAATATACCCGAGTCTGAGGCATCAGAGAGTCATGTGGACGAAGAATCTGAGAAAGTGGAAATCAACGACGAGAATGGAACATCGAGCGTGCCGCAAACGGCCGTCGAGTTTGATTTGATCTCTCTCGAGCCGACATCATCGGAAAAGGCGCCTACGAGTGTGGTCGATCCGTTTGCTAACTTTGGTGATGTCGTCGTCGAGTCAACAATGCCACAAACGAGTCGGGAAGACGATGTTGAAGATGTCCCACTTGAAGATGACGATTTCGGCGATTTCGTGTAAACTGTATTTTAATGATTAATGAATTTCAAGCAGCCGCAATTTTCGTAGTACGCGCTGAGTAGTTGTTTCTAGATAGTTGTTCATTCAAACATGAAGTGTGTTCTGCGATGAGAAGCATCAATTCCCTTTCTTTGTCCGAAATCTCCGTCTCAATCTTCTGCAGTTCCTGGGCATTCTCCTCTTCTTGTGAGTGTAGCTTGTTGCGCAAATCCTCTGTGCTCTGGCTCTTGCTGACGACTGCATCGAGTTCTTCCAAGACGATGGGTTGTCCAAATTTACGAATTTGCGTATCCATGAATTTTTGTTGGAGACTCTGGAACTCTGTCGTTTTGATGGAGCGTTGCGTGACGAGCGTAGAGTGCTCGCTCTTTAGCTCCTGGTGCCGACTCTGCAACTCTTCGACCTCGGCGTCCCAGGTTGAGATGAGATTTTCTAGTTCATGTAAGCTCGATTTTGAAAAGAGAATCATTTCGTTTGTGTTGGAATCATTCATCTCCACGCAACTCACAGGTAACACGAACGCAGTGGTCAAATCATTCAGACTCTGCTGTTTGACTTTTTCAAAATTTTTTGCACTTTTCTCAACATTTCTCGCCTTCTCTTCCAAGGAATTAAGTTTATTCACCGCGGAGTCGAAGACCTTTTTCTTTGTGTCAAAGTCGCGCTGCACATCCGCCAGAATATTCATGACTTGAATTCTTTTATCCCGAAGCGTGCAAATTTGTTCATAGATGGACACGTCGCAACCTTTCGGGCACACACTTCCGTCTTCATCATCCGATGACGAGTAGTAGGAGTCATCATCGAAATCTGAGTCAAAGTCTGAATCTGTTTGCGAGTCATCTCCCTCATCATTATTCTGTGGCTTGTTCATGCGCTTGTGAAAAATTTTGAGCAGTGTTCCTCTCAGGATACCAGGTGCTGTACATTTGTTGAATTCTTCCTCAATGTCCATTTTCACCTTTTGATGCTGATCGAGTTGATTTCTTGTGTTGTTCAACGTGACTTGTGCGTTTTGAAGAACATCGCGCGCTTGTTTCACTTCTTCTTCCACTCGATCTCGTTCTTGGTGCATTTCTGCATTTCTCGCGTCAAACTCAGGCATGACTTCGAGTTCTTGCTCAATGATTAAACGAGAAAGCTCAGCCATCTTGCAGTGAGCGATTATTTTCAATTTCTCATAGCACAAAGAAATTATATCGTCTTCCTCGAAGTTTCTTCTCGTATGAATTTTTTCAAACTCATCATTGAATCGTTTCTGCGCTTCGTGAATTTGCATATTAATACTTTGCAGTTCGCAAAGTTTACTGTCGGTGGTTAACTTTTCTTCATGCGATACGATGGAGTCTGGGTCACAGCGCAACGGAAATCCCTGATACTTGGACGTCTCTGCCGTGTTTCTGAGATCACTACACGTTGCTTGGGCTGGTTCCATGTTCTTCAGCTTTTGCAGCTCCTCGGTCCTCTGCAGTCGTTCAAGTCTCCTTCGAGCTTCCGAGCTCATGTTTGCCGACTTATTGCTTGTATTTTGTAGCGCTGTTTTGTTCGGCGATGTTTCGGCTTTATCTACGACGTCCACGGATGGGTGGCGATCATTCGAGCATACTTTTTTTGTCGGCAGCGAAGCGGAGTCTTCTTTCACCAAGCGCAACACGAATGAAGCACAGGCCGTCGATTTCTCTCTGGATCTCACTACTTGGGATAACGACACAATTTTACTAAAGTAATCAGCGTGCAACTGCCGTGTAAGTTTTTCGGCACGCAGGAAAGAGCTTTGAAGTCTATCCAGCTTTGCCTCGAGCGGATGAAGTGATTCCTCTCGTATCCGCTTCATATGTGTCTCATCTACGAACAGTTCTACGTTGGACATCTGCTCTTCTTTGGGAAGATGTTTATTTGCTCGCAGAATCGAATGAAATTCATCGCGGCACAGTTCTACGAAACTCAAAAGACGTATCGAGGAAGCAACTTCATTCTCGCTTGATTCGATTGACCTGCTCATCTGCAAGACCTCTTCAATGGAGGCACAAGTTGAGGACGGAAGATCATCAACTGGGATGAGTGGCAAGGTGCATAACGTATCGATGGATGGTTCCAAATTCGCAGTGGGCACAGCGCCGACTTTGCGCACTTCGAACGAGCCAGAAGAAGATATGGTGACGTCGTGGGAACGATCGTGCGTCGTCCACTGCACGGGCACGTCATCACGTTCTGAGACCTCAACCTTTGAAACATCTCGGGTTCGCGTTCGAGAAACAATTTCTATTTTGTATGTGTGTCTTGGCTCTTTAGAGATTGGCTCAGTGGGTACGTCAAAAAGCTCGACAGCGCCGTGCGCATGACTCGCGAGAGTGCGTTGACTTTCCCAAAATATCTCACTCGAAGGAACTTTCAGGAAACCGATCGGTTCAAGGGTCAATGAATCGTTGAAACGAGATGATTTGAGTAGGAATGCGGTGTTGTCGGCTGCGCTAACCGCCAAGACGGAACCGCTGGAATTCCAGGAAAACTTTGCAATGGCGCAAGAATGCGGTTTGAGCACGAGAGCTAAACGCCACGCACTAGAGTTTCTAACCAGGATGCGAATCACTCCATCCTTAAACCCAACGACAACAGATCGCCCTGTCTCATCTATCCACAAAGGTACGTTGACGAGAGTCGTGGCTGCAGTACTGAATTGCGTTTTGTACAGGAATGAACAAGACAGGTAATCGTAACAATGCACAGCACCTCTATCGTCACATGTAACCAGATGTGTGCTATTTATGGACGACACGTAGCCGGTGATGGAACCGCTGTGCGCACATAATATGATTTTCTCTTGATTTTGATTCCATGACGCCACACATCCACGACCACCGTCTTGAATCAATAGACCATTTTGCAGTGGACACACATGTTTTATGTTTCCTCCATCTGTGCGATGCTCTGATAGAGGTTCCAAGAGTATCGTCCCTTTGTTCAGAGACGACACAGCGTGGCGAATATCGTCCATGGACCATTTTCGAATCGCACCATCTTCGCCTGATGTAATCAGAGTTGAATCGACGCTACAGACAGTTTCAATTGAGCCGATGTGACAGTTTTCCGCTTCACCCGAAGCGGACCTTCTCATGACTTTGAATTGAGCACAGCCGTCGACCCAGATGAGAAGAGCACCGTATTCTGTACTCGTAACAATCATATTTTTGAACGGCAACTCGACTGCTCCAGTGATATTCGACAGAGGTTCTCCATTAAACTTGCCCAAAGTACCCTGCAATTTCCACCCCGTGAATGTTTTCACCTTTTGCCAAAACTGAACGTGGCCAGCACCGTGAGTCAGTATGTGTCCCGTCTCACCGCGTAGAAACGATACGTTATAAACCTCTTGACCGTATGTCTTCGCACGAAGGATCGTGACGCCTGTTTTCCAATCCCACAGAGTAAGCCAGTAGTCGGGCAGATCGCTCACGCTCGCGAGCATGGTTCCATCCGAGGAGAATGTACCAGCCGAGTACGCGCACTCAGCACCACCAGTGATCGTGTTCTCAAGCTCGAGAGATGGGTACGCATAGATGTGCATGCGCGGTGAGGGTCCGTTCTCACCGACAACGAAATGGGTACCATCCGGGTGCACTGTGATGAAGCCTATGTCTCCATTCTCGACGCTTCGCAAGTACTTCTTCTCCCCCGCAGTCACGTCGAGAAAAGTGACGAGATTTCCGGCGACGTACGCGACGACGTCTTCACGCACGTGAACTAAATTTCTTCGCTTTTTGAAGTCAAACCCGAAGCTACACGTCAGTGTGCGTTGCTGTGAGGTATTTTTAGACATTGAAAATGTCCGCCGCCGAGAGATTCGACGAGCCGGACGTCGCGCGCAAAGCTCGCGGACGTGCACACGATTCCTTCTCCGCGTCGGCGCTCTAAATTTTGACGCGCGCCCGAGGCTTGAGAGTGAGGAGCTCGCGCTACTATTTTCATTAAAAGAATTGTAAGAATACGAGGATTGTTTACTTTTGCGTCTCCGCGTTGAGCTGAGCAAGTTTCTCCTCTTGTTCTAACGCCTGCATACCTCCGATGGCGCCCTTGATGTCACCGTCGAGGAAGGTTTGAAGCGGAAAGTTTACCCCGATGCGATGGTCCGAAACTCGGGAATCTTTCCAGTTGTAGGTTCTAATCTTTTCAGAACGCGAACCCGAGCCGACTTGAGATTTACGGGCATCGGAAACCTCTTTGCGTTGCTCCTCGAGCTGAAGCTCGAACAGTTTCGCGCGGAGAATTTGCATCGCACGAATACGATTCTTCAATTGGGTGCGCTCTTCGGTACAGAAGACTCGAATACCGGTCGGTTTGTGCACCAAATCGATGGCGGTTTCAACCTTGTTGACGTTTTGGCCTCCGGCGCCGCCGCTTCTGGCGCTGGAGATTTCGAGATCATTTTCATCAATCTTCACCTCCACCTCGTCGACTTCAGGCATCACGGCCACCGTCGCCGTGGATGTCTGAATGCGGCCCTGCGATTCCGTCGCCGGCACGCGCTGCACGCGATGAACACCAGCCTCCCACTTGAGGTTACTGTACACGTCGTCTCCCTTTATCTCGACGACAATTTCCTTATATCCACCCATATCCGCGGGATTATTCGTCACCACGGACGTTTGCCACCCCTCGCGCTCGGCGAAACGAATGTACATGCGATATAAATCACCAGCCCAGATCCCAGCCTCGTCCCCTCCCGTGCCCGCGCGAATTTCGAGCATGATGTTCTTTTCGTCCAGAGGGTCCTTGGGCAACAGCGCCAATGTCATGCTCTCCACCAACGCATCGCTCTCCTCCGTCAGCGCATCTATCTCATCTTTCGCCATCGCCACCATCTCATCGTCTCCCGCCGCGTCCTTTGCCATCGCTTTCGCCTCGTCAATCTCCCTTGCACACGCCTTGTACCGCTCATACTGCTCCACCACACTCGTGAGCTCCCCCAACGCCTTGCTCAACTTTTGAAACTCCTTCGGATCGCTCGTCACGCTCGGATCCGCCATTCGCTCGGAGATCTCCCCGTGCGTCTTCGTCGTCGCCTCGAGCTTCTGCACGAGGAAATCCGGCACGTCCACCGCCCTCGCGCGCGTCCACCGCCCTCGCGCGCGTTCACCGCAGCCGCCCCGTCTTCCATCGCGTCCGACCACCCCACGCGGGATCTTCACCGCCCCCCCGCGCGCGCACGCGCGCACAGTCATCGTCGGCATCGTTCGTTCGACTCGCGCGCGTGGTCCCGCGCGACCGCACGGCGCCGTCGACGCGTCGTCGAGTGTCCGCGCGCCCGGCCACAACCCTGACCGATGCGCCATCGGGAGGCGGAGTCCCTCCATTTGGAGGTCGAGGACTGGATAAGTGGGACTAGGCGACCGTTCGTGATTGGTGGAATTCGAAAGAAGTCAAACCGAGGTGTGTGACTCAGAGCGAGTCCCTCCAGAAAGGGCGGAGACGCGCGAGAGGAGAGACGAGAAGACGAGAGGAGAGAAGACGACGAGAGAGGACGACGAGAGAGGTGAACGTGCGCGAGCGAGGACGCGAGGAGGAGAACGGTCGATCGAATTCCTCGCGTCGCGATCGAGGACGGGATACGCGCGCGAGGGGCGACGCGATGGTGGACGAGGGGAAGGAACGCGGCGTGCCGACGGTGAGCCTGACGCTGTACGATGGCGATTTCGAGGCGTTCGTGCGCGCGCTGGGAGAGGCGTACGAGAGATTTGGATTCGTCATCTTGGAAAATCACGGCATCGAGCAGGCGCTCATCGAGCGGGCGATGGAGCGATCGCGAGCGTTCTTCGCGCGCGATGAAGCGTGTAAGAAAAAGTACACGCTCGCCGGATTGGGAGGCGCGCGCGGGTACACTTCGTTCGGGGTGGAACAGGCGAAGGGGGCGAACGTGCCTGGTACGTGAAGCGCGTGAGAGAGATGAAGCGACGCGTGAAGAATCGTTCGTGCGCTCGCGCGTCGTCGCGATGGATGATAAAAACGTTACACTGACGCGGAGAAATCCGTCTCTCGCCGCGCGCGCAGATTTGAAGGAATTTTGGCACCTCGGACGCGACTTACCGCCAGGTCACAAGTACGAGAAAATGATGCCACCGAACGTGGATGATGTGGTCGAGGTTGAGGGCTTCAGTGAGGTGAATAAGCAAATTTTCGAAGCCCTCGATAGACTTGGAATTCGCGTGTTAGAAGCGTTGGCGGTGTACTTACAGCAGCCGCGCGACTATTTCGCAGACAAGACGGACGAGGGTAACAGCATTCTGCGCATCATTCACTATCCACCGATCCCACCCGACGCTGCAGGGCGAGTGCGTGCTGGAGCGCACGAAGATATCAATCTCATCACGCTGTTGCTCGGTGCCGACGAAGGCGGTTTGCAGCTTTTGGGCAAGGATGGAAAATGGCTCGAGGTGAATCCACCGCCTGGATGTGTGACGTGTAACATCGGAGACATGTTACAGCGTCTGTCAAATCATAAGTTACCATCAACGACGCATCGCGTGGTGAATCCTCCTGCCGAAAGAGCACACATTCCTCGATATTCCATGCCATTCTTTTTACACCCGAACCCCGACTTCATCATAGAGACACTCGAATCATGCATTTCAGCTGAAAATCCCAATCGCTATCCCGAGCCAATCAGCTCGGATGAATACTTACAAGAGCGGCTGAGAGAGATTAAGCTGAAAAGTTGATCTGTGCATACGAATTTAGACGACCCAATAGAAGCGAAGCAAATGAAGACGGCATTCAGTTGAGACGAAACGGCTTGAAATTGAAATTTTTTCCTTGTACCTCTAAGCACTTTCGCTTTCGATTATAAGACATTCCATCTCCGGTGCCAGATCGTCAACGACTCGACAGACATGCGTCCTGATATCAAACTGCTGAAGAAATTCTCTACTCGTGAAGAACAAATCCCGCCGTTGCGTCACAATTTGAGACAGACACTCATCCATGTTTCTCGTTTTGGGAGAAACGTTCGTTAGGAGCTCGTTCTTCACACGAATCAACGTGCTAACGACTTCATCTTCGTCGTTCTTATCAAGAGTTGATTCAAACGCACCCGATGTGGCGGAGTCCTGGATTACCCGGAACTCGTCAAACACTCGTTCCACGCCTTCCTCTGAAGAACATACGTGAGAGGATTCAATTCCAAAATCTGCGTCATCTAGCACTTGTAACGCATGGTCGATGCCACACGGACTACTCTCGATTAGCAGTACGACGGATGATGCGAATTGAACGACCATTCCTGCGCTATTTTCAGAGAGTACGTTCAAGAGTTCTGTTGAGTGCGCCGCTACGCCATTCATCCGACAAAATACAACGACCCTACACAAATATTCTCCCGGCTCAGCGTCGCTTTCGTTGCTTTCGAGTTTCCTTTTCGCGTTCAAGATGACCGAAGGATCGCTTATACATGATACCATGGCCAAAAGTAAGGAAGTCAGCTCTCTCTCTCTCGTGCTAAAAATAAAACTCATCAGCGCGGAAAAATAAAAAGACGTTCATGCGGCTTGCGATTGGCTAGTCCGTGAAAATAAAAGACATCTGCCATAATATCGCCCCAGTCGCCTTCAAAAGTTGTGTGGAGCTCCGGAACGACGAGCAAGTCTTTACGTTTTTGCGTGTCAAGAAGAACTAAAACGGAACTCTCGTCGTCCACAGATAGCCAAAGCAGATTACGAAGACGCATCTCATTCTCGTCGAAGCGAAGTGAAGAACCTATTTGGCAATAGCCAAGATCAACGTCGAAGTTTTCGTCTTTTGCTGGATATTCTTTCGCATGAAATAAAATCCCACACTGTCCGCGGTTGCTAAAAAATATGTGAGCATGAAACAGGTCAAAACGGTTCAGCAAAATCTCTGATTCTGTCTCTTTCTCGATCTTCAGGAACAAATCCGCGAGAAATCGATTACTTTGACGACATCGCATGCGACGACCGCTGCGAGCGAGAGCGAGATTGCAGGAGTGATGAGCTGCGTTTTCGACGTTCGGCACGCCTCGTCTGCGCCAATGCATGTGTGACGACATCCCGCCCTCAACAGCGTCCAGGAGCGGCGTCGGCGCTGGACGCATTCGCATCACTCGACGCACTCCTTCGATGTCTTCATCACCGCGCACCAGCGCGTCCATCAATCTCCGCGCCGCGCCGCGGCGACCATCGTCGTCGTGCTCGGTGCAACATTCGTCGCCGTCTCGTCGTCGAGCGCGCGGTCGTCTCGACGCCCGTACGGACGAGAGAGGCGCCGCGCGCGTGCGCTGCACCGCGCGCGCCCGCATGCGAACGATCTCGATCCATCAACGGAGCATCGCGCGGACTCGACGTCTCGACGCGAGCGCCGAGCCGAGGCTTCAACTGTCGATGTCCCCAGTATAAGTCTGCCCGTCGGCGGCGGCCGACGAGCGAGGCGCGACGACGAGTGGAGCGCGGTGACAATGCGAGGTAGAGAGTCCGCGGGCGCGATCGTCGTCGCGACCGCGCGCAAGATGAAGGAAGAGTCGGAGGGCGACACGTGTTCGGAGGACGACGAGTTCGAGGAGGAGGTTCTGCGAGAACTCGCCGCGCAGGCGCGCGCGGTGAAGCGCGAACGCGAGACGGACGGCGAGGGCGACGTGACAGAGATAGAACGATATGGTCGTCCACAGAAATCGGCCAGAGTCGACTCGGAGGTGGGTCCGTCGACGACGTGCGCCGTCGCGGGAGCATTTTCGCGCCTCCCGGAAGACGTGATATCTTTGATACTTCGGAGACTGGCACCGAACGAATTGGTTTCGCTCGCGATGACGTGTAAATTCTTTTCTAAGAGGTGTGATCAGGACTTTTTGTGGCGGCAGTGTTTCATAGAACGATTTGGGAACACGAAGCAGGCTCGACAAACAAATGTGAAGAGACTTTATTTCGCCGCTGATATGCGCGAAATAGACAGAGAAACGCGACAAGCGCCCAAAGGTTTTGAGAAAATATGTGGTGAGGCTTTTGCGGCTAAACGTTCGCAAGTCTGTGCGAATCTTGCCCCGATGAGTGGAGGGACGCCGATGTATCTCGCCGCGGTAGAGTGGAAGGGTCGTCGCGAATTCGTCGCGGAGGAGGGACATCTATGCAGTCGTCGAGCTGGATGTTCGTACCATGAGCTACCCGGAAAAGTTTTCGTGTGCGAAAAGACTGGAACTATTCACGTGTGCGATGAGACTTGCACACACAGGTACCTTGACTCTGATTTGGGCACAGAGATTTGTGAAATCAGTGGTGCGTCGTTTGACGTTCTTCAAGATGAGGAGGAAGATGATGACGTCATCGCCGAACAGGACCAGCATTACTTTGAAAAGGGATACTTTGGACGCGCTTTCGAAGTGGGCTATGGCTGCGATAACGAGAACGATCTCCCTTGGAGCTCGTGAGACTCGCAGAGTCAACTGTCCACTCGCCGAGTCGAGCTCCGGATAACAGACGACTCTGCAGCGCACATGCCCTATCGATAGAAGACTAGCATTAGCCGTAGACGTGTGCAAAAAGACTGCAAAAAATATTTTATTTCGGGATCACGATCCGTGTCGCCCTTTCCAACGTCCACCGAGCGCCCGTCGAGACGCAAAACTACGTTTAAGAGGAAAAAATTCAAAACCAGAACGTCAGACGCCCACGCGTGCATGCGAGCGAGGACGTTGCACGTTCCCGTTTCCCTCATCCGCAGTCGCCCCGTACTTCCTCGCCTCATGACCAAGGAACGTCCGATTACGAGCTTCTTCAAGCCCGTGAACGCGCGTCCGCGCGACAGCGACGACGCCAAGGCCGACATCGTGCCGCTCAAAAAGTTGAAGGAGAACATGCCGGTGCTCGAAGTCCAAGACGGTGGTGAAGCCAAAGTTCCGGAAACGTGCGGTGGTGCCTACGCTGATTTATTGAAGGACGAGCAGTGGCGCAAGATTTTATCGTCGGAATTCAAGAAACCGTACTGGGAAAGGTTGGAAAAGTTTTTAGAGAGCGAGGACAAGGCGCACGCGAAAGTGTTCCCGCCCAAGGAGCACGTGTTCAGGGCGTTCGATTCGTGCTCGATGGAGGAGGTCAAGGTGGTGATTATCGGACAGGATCCTTATCATGATGACGGTCAGGCGATGGGGCTTTGCTTCTCCGTCCCTAAGGGGGTGAAAGTACCGTCAAGCCTACAGAATATTTATAAGGAGCTCCACGCAGACTTAAATTGCAAAGTGCCGACCCATGGAGACTTGAGCCAATGGGCGAAACAGGGAGTCTTTTTACTCAATGCGAGTCTCACCGTACGCGCACACGCCGCAAACTCGCATTCGAAGAAGGGTTGGGAAAATTTCACAGACGCCGCGATTCGCGAGATCGCAAAAAATAGAAAAGGTTTGGTATTTTTACTTTGGGGTAAGAATGCGCAAGAGAAGGAAAAGTTGATTTCCAAGGCAAACAATCATCTTATTTTGAAGTGTCCTCACCCATCCGGATTGTCAGCGCACCGCGGGTTCTTCGGATCCAGACACTTCTCTCAGTGTAACAAATTTATCGAGACGAATGGAGGCACTCCCATCGACTGGCAGATCGATGGACCGTACAAGTTGGTCGTCCCGAAGAAGTAAAACGATTTGCTAGCGCTAAATTCCGTTGTTGTTTATACTCTACAAAAGTTCTATTAAACAATTCTTTCGACGATACTATTTAGTTTGAGTGATACGTCCACTACCTGCTTTTCCCAATCATCCATGGGCTCGGTTTCACTCTGAAAGTACATGTACTGGTCAACCTGATCGATATATCCGCGTAACCTCCCGTCTGAAATCAGTTTTGCTGCCATTTTTTCTGCTTGAGCAGCGCTCACTCCTAAAAGCACACCGAGCTGAGCGAATCCAATGTTTTCATACACTTTGCTCATGCTCACAATGTTGTGCTCCATCATTGCCCGCTGAAGAGCTGATAAGCCATCCGCACGAGCCTCTACGTAATGCGGACTCAGAAGAGGCGCTACATCTTGCACTTCATGGGCACGTAAAACGCGATTGAGGTAGATCTTTTCAAGCAAAGGAAAGATTGGAGATTCCTTTGAGCGAAATGCCTTGTAAACATTCTGAAGGAGTCTTGTTCTTTGAGATCCTGAGGGTGCGAGAATCAAACAAATAGCGGAGCGAACGATCGATGGGGGGTCGTCTGCTATTATCTCTTCCATACGCCATTCGACATATCTGCTTTTGTCAAGCTGCACCGCTTGATGACGTGCCACTTGCTCGAGTCGGTGCATTTCGAAGTAACGCGTTGCGGCATCCATGAATTTTCCAGTCTGGTCCAAGATCTTAGCCAAACTTGCATGGTAAAAGTGTACTAAATCGTTCCTTCTTAACTCTTCGGGAATCTGCGCTAAGATTGAGTGCGTTTTGTTGATGTGCGACTCTGCGTTACCCAAGTCACCGGCAAACACACAAGCAACTGCGGTGATGAGTGTTATTTCTAATTTGTACAGGTTATATTCTGGTTTTGAACCAGTCGTCGGCTGGAAATGAATTTCTGAGAGAACCGCTGCAGATTCTGACCAGTTACCCTCCTCTACGCCCAATCTCTTGGCTAAAGAAACACGAACGGGCCAAACGCATTCCTCGAACGAGGCTATTCTTGGCTGCGTTTTGCGTAAAATCGTATCAGCTCGCAGCTTGTGCGCTGTAAAATCCAGATTTGCGAGCCCCTTCGACATTTGTCTGATGATTTCTTTCGATATCGCGAGCGGAACATTGTCCGAGACGACTGTCACCGAACGAAGAATACGTGGAAATATTTGCGTCAGTCTCTCCAACTCTCATCAACCAACAGGAATCCAACCCTGGGGTGCGCGTCACGTCGCCCACGCGACGCGAGTCCGCGCGGAGCGAGCGTCAAAGCCATGGTACGCACTGTGATCGACGAAGGCTTCCAAGCCGTCGGACGTCGTTCCCACGACCAGCTCTTTCGCCAACTTTTCATACTCGTAGAGCCGATGCGACTGGTCCTGCTCGAGCGTGATCGCCCGCAGACGTTCGTCCAGGGTCGACATCTCTTTTCTCTCGTGCGACGATCGTCGATTGAGGGAGGACGCGCGGGGTGTCGTCGGCGAGTTATGACGTTCTTCCGCGGGGTCGATTTCCAGGCGAGTCGGTGTGTGTTCCCACCCGTGCGATAGTGCGCGGCGCGCGAGGGCAGGCGGGAGACCACGGAGCGCTGGGGCGGAGCGTGGGTTGATCTATCGATGTCTCGAGCGCGTCCGCATCCGCTGGAGTCGGTGCGCACGGCGAATCCAGGGTGCGATGCTTCGTGTTCGTTTGAAGAAGCCGCGGCTCGGCCGAGACAGCTTTGGCGTGAGTCGGAGTTCGGCGGGCCGAGGTGTCGCGCGCGAAAGTCGCGGTTAGGATGGAGGATGGGGTTTGCATCGTTCTTCGCGCGCGCGTTCGTAGTTGGAGCCATGATGAGGGGCATTCAGTTCGCAGATGCCGGCAACGCGTTCGTGCGACAAGTCGCCGTGGGGGACGTCGGCTTCACGGGGACTCCCGGACCACCGGGTAGGAGCGGTCACGCGGCCGTCGTGACGGATGAATCAGAAATGTTCATCTTTGGTGGGCGAGCTGCGAGTTCGAACGGCGATTTCTTGAACGACATGTGGCTGTACGATTGGAACACGGGATCGTGGGTGGCGTACACGCCAAATGAACTTCTGTGTGACCAGTGTTCGACTTGTCAAGAGACCGGCGCGACATGCTACGGCTGGACTGGGCTGAGACCTTATAGTAATCCTCAATTACCAGAAGGAAAAAACAGGCGAGAGCGTTTGATACCGAGTGGAAGAGCCGACCATTCCATGGTTCTTGTGCTCAACCGCGAGACTGGGAAGCGAGACACCATAGTCATGTTTGGTGGCGAGAGCATCGATTGTCAGGACTATTGTGACGATGTGTGGCACTATAACATTCCGAACAACGTATGGACCAAACGAACGTTCACAGACGCGGATGATCGTCCCGTGAGGAGATGGAAACATGCTATGACAGACTACTATGATGGGATGTTCATGTTTGGAGGCCACTCACAGCGATTGCTCACTACAGCTGCCAATTTTGCGAATCTTACGAATGATGATGCATTTTACTATGACACAGATGCAGAGTACGATTCCACTAGACCACTTTTCATGGCAGACTTATGGCTTTACAATTCAACGGATCGTAGATGGGAATATATAAATCCAAACTGCACGACGTGCGATGCGAATAGTTTAGAAGCTGACGGTACAGCTGAACTCGACTTAGAGGGACCTCGGGGGCGGATAGGTGCGAGTATGATCACCTACCAGGATTCGCTCTACGTGTTTGGTGGATATGCTTACGGTGGAGACTCGGACTTCCAACAGCTTTATCCAGTGCCGTCTGCTTGTACGGAGAGCGGTGATACCTGCATCAAGCGAGAGCAGTTTTATCCATCCTTGGATACCAAATTCTTTCTAAATGATCTCTGGAGATACGATATTTTATTGAAGAGTTGGACAGAGCTAAAGAGTCCTGAAGCCTATAACAAAAGACCAGAGCCAAGGTACGGCCACACTGCGACCCTGATACTAAAGGATGCAGACGCCGTCATGCTCGTTCACGGGGGACGCACATGGGAAGACGAAATTGGGGATGCATGGCAATACAACTTTTCATCGAACGTATGGACTTCGATCGAACCTGAGGGAGAACTTCCTTCGCGAAGATATGGATCAACCATGGTCCCTGTTGGTCAATCTTCATCATTCAGAACAGGTTCTACGCGTCAGTCTGGACGAGCCTTGATATTCGGAGGATTTGGTTGCTTGAAAGGCAAGTCCTACTTCGAAGCTATAACTTCTTTAGCCGGTGCACTAGCGACGCAACAGTCAGGCACAGCGGGTAGAACCTACGTGAATGACGTAACTGGAGAGATCGTGAATTGGGCGAACAAGTACAGCGTTTCAAAGGACGGCAAACTTGTAGTCAACGCGAGAACTCTTGAAAGCGCTGGAGATCCAGTGTTCCTCGCCGTTGAGGATGGAACGACGCAAGTACAAACTGTCACTGGATACGGGGAAGTCATTTGTACTGAGACACTCAGCGATCTCTGGCAATATCTACCAGATGAATGTCCGAATGACTGTAGTCGAAGTGGAACTTGCAGTTTCAATACGTGCATCTGTTCAACTGGATTTTATGGTAAAGATTGTTCACAACCCATGTGTCCAAGTTCAAGCTGTGTATTTGATCACATCGGTCGTGAAATGGTCTGTGAACATTGCAACGGCCGAGGCCAATGCGCCGATGGTACCTGCATTGACTGTGAATTCCCATATACGGGCGAGAGCTGTGAGACGGTGGGTCTCTGTACAACTTGTGCCTGCTACATTGAACATAACGAGACTGTGCCTGAAAATTTGGACTGTGGTTTCGAAGAGAGGGTATGTGTGAAGAATCCATCTACGTCCAGTACGCAAGAGTGTTCCGGGAACGGCTATTGTGTGAACGGAGAGTGCCAGTGTTTTCCTGGATTCACCGATAGCATGGCGGTTACTCGAGTTAATGACTTTCGATTCCCCGCGAACGTCGTAAACGATGAAGTCATTCCTGCACCAGAATGTGGTTACGATGAAACAGCTGAAAATAAATATAATCCAGCGCTCATTACGAGTGAATGCGTACCGACGTATTACGCAGATTGTGGGGACTTTCTGTACATGATGGCAAGTTCATGGCGTTCACAAATATTCATAGCTCTCCTTGCGACGGTGATTTCATTCGAAGCCCTCATCAAAATGTAAAAGAAGACTTAGACCGTAAATTGAGATTATTAGAGTAACACATCATTCATGAGGATTCGATTTTCATTGGTTCGACAGCCTCTCGGTGCCTGTTGGCCTGGAGTCACACTGTCCTCACTGTGGGGTTCCCCGTGATCATCCGCCGGAAGTAGTATTGCGACGCATCGACACATTCGATTTGATCGCTGTCGTGCTCATAGGCGTGGAGCGGATTTTCCATGGTCACTTCGCTCGAGAGGACGTCGAGAGAAGCTCGTGCTTCAACGTCCGACGATGCGGCTGCTCCCGAGCAACATCTCGTCGAAGAGCTCATTTTATCTCAGTCCACCGGGGAAAACAGTCGCTTGGTGGATATACAGGCTATATCGCGTCGCGTTCAAAGAATCAAGCGGATCGTTCGTGCAGACATAGCGAGTACGATTTGCGGAGAGCAGGAGGAGAGGCTTGCACAAGCTGCTCTGCATCTTTGGCGAGCAAAGATGCACGTGCAACTGTCTAACCTTTACTCTGAAAAGTTATGGGATGAGATGAAATTTCCAAGGAAGTATTTTCTGAAGTACAGAGGTTTTGGACCGATGCATCAACGAAGTGATTTGGTGCACTTCAGAAAACTCTTCTTGCAGTGTGCTTTGCCGAGTGCTGAACGCGCTTGCAACCTGGCCCCGTTTTCGTACGAGTGCGTGATGCTAAAGGCATGTATTTTGTGTCTCCTTATTGGTTTCGGTGGCTACATGAGTGAAGCTCATTGCGAAAAAGCCCTGATGACGTGTCGGCGTGCCATGACGTTGCATCGCATGCCTCAAATTGCTGATAACAGGGAACGAGCTATCCTTTACAACTCTGCACAGGACAGAACGTCGGCAGATGCGAGCGTCGGTGCACGTTCTGATACTTGCATGGGATCGTTGTGGGATATGGCTATTTTTGCGGCGCATGTGGTCGCTGAGAAGCGTGGGGGCTGGGACGCCGACACACTCTGGGCAGACAGACACACGACGGCTTCGACCGTTGACGCAAGCGGGCGAAAATGTTCCATGAATCAACTTCCGATGGATTCGCTGGAAGAACTCGTTGCTTGGAACATGTGGGGTAGCAGATGGACGGGATTGGAAGATAAAGACACACTCTCAGACATTTTTACAAGCACCACCAGCCAGTAGCAAATAGAAAATTAATTGTAATTAATTAGAACTGCGTAATTTCATTCCAATCCCTCCGAATCCGTCCTATTAACTAGATCTCGGTAGTCGGCCACGCGTGTAACACACACATAAGTCGAAATCGAACTCGAACTCTTTCGAACGATCGAAAATTCGCCAATTCCAAAATTAGAGCCAGCGTTGAATTAATTTAATTATCTTGTCCTTCCTCCGATACGGACGGTTCACGAGCAGCGAGCGCGCTTTCGTCGAGTACAACTGAAGATTAAAGAATATGGGTACTTGCAGTAGCAGTTTCAAGGCATGTTCTTCAACGTGCCCACCGTGCTGACGGTTCGAGTCGAGGACGCTTGGCGTGGCACGTGATCATGTAAGAATTATTATTTTGCAGGAAGAGAAATGTGTTTAATCGTCTGTGAATTCATAAAGATGGCAAGCAATTCACCACGGTGATGTGAGAATAAATGAACGTGGAAAATGTTTGTTTTAATGGATGATCAAGCAATTTCATGAAAGTTATTAATTAAATTATTTTCTAACAGCACCAGGAGTATCGTAATTATCCATGAACCACTTTACAGTCGTGGCCATGGCTTCGTCAAACGGAGTGAACTTGAAGTCAGGAAGGTATTTGCGGAGTTTGGCGTTGTTCGCAGTCTTCTTGAACTGACCGTCAGCCTGTTTTCGAATCATCTGTCAGTATTTAATTATTTTTAATTTCAGAAACAACGCACCTTAGAAGTGTCAAAGTTGACCTCTCCCTGGAAGTCAAGCGCCTTCGCAACAGATCGTGCGACATCCGCAATGCTCACTTCTTCTTCTTCACCGACTTTTTCGATCAAAAGCACACGGTGTCAGTCAAACAGTCGCGCAAATAAAAAATAATTAAAACTCGCGTCGCGTGGGTGGAATTGTAATAAAAGCTCTCTGACGCACCTGAAAGAATGATGGGATCAGCCTCTTCGTATTCACGCATCGTCCAGATCATCAACTTGGCGAGATCGGTGGAAAAGATGAACTGTCTCAACGGTTTGCCAGATCCCCAGATGGTGAAAGGTTCACCCTTTTGCTTGCACAGGTAACCGCGGTGAATCAAGCCAGGGATGACGTGACTGTCGTCGAGGTGAAAGTTGTCGTGCTTCCCGAAGATGTTCGTCGGAATGACCGCAGTGAAATTGCAACCGTGTTGCGCCTTGTACATGCGGTTTTGCACGTCCACCATGCGCTTCGCATACGCGTAGCCTTCGTTGGAGAAGTGCGGCGGGCCGTTGTGAATCATGGTTTCGTCGATGGGAAACGTCGTCTTGTCGGGAAAGATGCAGGTCGACAGGCAAGACACGAGCTTCTTGACACCTAAGATGCGTGGAATGATCAACGTCAGTGTCTCATCACATAGGCGTTGAGTACCGGTACGAACCTCGTTTGTGGCACTCTTGGAAGATGTTGTCGTTCATAGCGATGTTATTCCTCCAAAACTCCACCTTGTATTTCTAGTGCGTACATAACAAGCAGTCATCGGTTAGTCAATCCTCATCATGGTGGTCACAGCCTGAAGCGGTCGTTGTCGAAAATATACGTTCTACAGCTTCGCCACGCACCATATTCGCGAACAAACCGCCGACTTGAGCCGCAAGATGAATGACGTGCGTCGGCTGGTGCTTGTCAAACATAGCAGCCGTGGAAACCGGATCACACAGGTTTGCATCCTGCGCGAAAAGGATGAAACCGCCAGTCAGTAACGCTCTCTTTCCCTCCACCCCTCCTCTACGCCCGCGCGCGCGGTGTCGGGCGCGTTTCGCTTCCGGAACGCTTTTTCCGGACGGTAACATCTCAACACTCGTGCTCCATCTTCTCCCCGAGCCTTCGTCGTCGTCGCACCTTGGAGGAGGCGAAAATCCACTCCTCGTCCTCGGGCTTGGTCTCTTCGATCACTTCGCGAATCGCGCTCCCGACGAGACCGCTCCCGCCGGTGACCAACACGACCTTCTTCTCACCCATCTCGTTCGTACGAGTCTCCCTCTGGAGAGGATGGACGAGGTTCGAGTCGGCTCGGTCGTCCACGATGAGGAGTCACACACCTTCACACGAGGGACTCCCGTCGGGTTTCAAAAATGAGCCGAGGGAGGCGAGGGCGCCGCAGTTCGAGGACGACGCGACGTTCGTTCGTTCGCGCGCGTCATGGGACGCGCGAGCGAGGACGACGTCGCCGAGGACGAGGCGACGACGACGACGACGACGACGACGACGAAGTCGTTCGGGTTCAAGAAGCGGGGCGCGGGGGCGAGAGCAAACGTGCGAAAACGTCCAGCGGCGTCTTCGTCGGATGACGATGGGGACGACGGACGAGGCGGTGACGCCGAGGAGGACGCGGACTCGAGCGCGCGTAAAAAGCGAAGCGCGGGTCTGGTCGCGTCCTCGCGCGATGCAAAGGCGAAATACGAGAGATTTGCTTTCGAAGGCACGAAAACCGTGAATGCGCGCGGGGACATGGGAGCGACGGCTGAGCTCGAGATTGACACTCACAAGGACATGGATGGACGAGCGATGCGTGAACAAGTGCTAAAACACGCCGTTGACCGTGCAGAAGGATTTGAAGATGATAAAGTGTACCGAGGAACGAACGCGTACGTAGACTATAGAGCAGGATTTAGACGCGAACAAACCATCGCGAGCGAAAAAGGCCGAGGGGCGCACGGACCAATGCGAGCTGCGACGAACATACGTTCGACGTTTGTGATGGATTACAAGCCTGATATTTGCAAAGATTACAAGCAGACTGGCTTTTGCGGATGGGGGGACGCTTGCAAGTTTTTACACGACAGAGGTGATTACAAACAAGGTTGGCAGCTCGACCGAGACTGGGAGCTCAAGGAAAAAGCTCGCAAGGCGGCCGAGGCACGCATGGCGAAATTGGGCGAAGACGGCGACGCGGAGGAATCAGACGAAGAGATAGAGGATGATTTGCCCGAATCCTGTGGCATCTGTGGCACGCATTGGATGAATGCCAAATTTCCAGTCGTGACGACGTGCGGACACTACTTCTGCGAACGATGCGCCCTGCAGCATAACGGCAAAGAAAACACATGCTTTCGATGCGGAAAGGACACGGGTGGAACGTTTAATGCGGCAAAAGATATCTTAAAGCGTGTCAAAGAGTGCAAAGCGAGCGGTACTCCGTGGGGTGTACGACGAAAGAGGGAGAAACGCGCGGCGGACCAAGCCGCGTCAAACGCCGCGGGTTGGGTTCTCGGGTGAGCCGCGTGTACGATAGATGTAGATGCATTGTCCATAATGAATAAAATGAGTGATAAAATTACATTTTCGTCGCCTCATCCGGCGTCATGGTCACCATCTCGTTCACCGCGTGGACCTGGTCTTGGAGCTCCATCCAGATGCACTTGTACACCATGCGTTGTCTATTCACCGAACTCTTCCCCTCGAACGCCTGGGAGACCACCTTGATGGACACGTGCCTACCGTTCCCACTCAAATCGTTCACGTCCACCGATTGCGCCTCCAGTCCCTCGGATATTTTCTCTCGCATCTGTTCCATGAGCGCGCTCGTGATGTTGTTACCCTCCCCTCCCGTCGCGAACGTTCTCCCCCGCCGTTCGAACGCGCGTCTCGCCGCGACGCCGACGACGCGGTGATTTCTCTCTCTCACCGCCGTCATCGACGGCACCACTCGTCTCAGCGTCGACATCGTCACCGCTCGCCACATCGTCATCCTCGTCGCGTCGTCGCGTCCTCGCGTCCTCGCGTCCCGCCTCGCGCGCGCCGGTGCGTGCTCGCGTCCCGTCCCGTTCGGCGTCCGACCGACCGATGACATCGGACGATGAGTCGAATCGCCACGTGGCGGGATGTGTGTGCCGGAGACGCGGAGGCCACGCGGAGGGTTGATTTTTTATCGTATACCGTGTGGGCGATGAAATCACATAGTGTGGGTGTGAAGAGTCCCATGAGTGTACACGTGGCGGTTCGTGCGCATGGATCGACGTTTTATGCGCTGGCACGCGTGCGCTGGCACGCTGACTTGGCAGGGGGGACGAGCGAAGATGGCGGCACACGACGACGCGCGAACTCGCCAGAGACGCGTCTGAAAACGTCCGGGACACTTTTGGAGTCCTCGAAGAACCCATTCGTACGCATTTTTGCAAACCTCGACAATCACCATGGCTGAAAAGAAGCTCGCCATTCAAGCTCCGGAGTCCGGTGAGATGAACGCTCGCGGGGCGATGCTCGAACTCGTCTCCACCATGACGTACGTCGCGCTGTGCGTGCCCGCGCAAATGATCTACGGGAGCACTCTCACGACTGCCCTTTTCTACACCATCGTCGTCGGGTTGATCACCTACGCCTTCCGTAAGGAAACCGTCGTTCAAATGAACCCGACGGTGAGCGTCACCTTCGCGCTCACTGGTCGCATCTCTTTGCAACAGTGCTTGGGTAACATCGTCGCTCAAATCGCGGGAGGCTTGCTCGGCATCTGCTTCGTTGCCATTTGGTTGAACGGCAGCGAAGATCCGAACGGTCTTCTCGGTTTGACTAGTGGTCGCGTGTGGGACGCGAGCGCCGGTCGCACTTTCTTCTCCGAGTGCGTCGCCACCTGGTTATTCATCCTCACCGTCGTCCAAGCCACGCACAAGTCTAACAAGCAAGGTGCGTTCTCTTCTTCCATGTGCATCGGTTTCGGCTACTTTGTCGCACTCTTGCTTACCTTCGGTACCACGGGAGGCATGATCAACCCGGCCCGATCCTTTGCCAGCGCCGTCGGCGCCAGCGTTCGCAACCGTTCCCGCGACGCCGCGGTTCGAGTCGCCATCAAGGAAATCTGGAGACGCCACTGGATCACTTGGACCGCTCCGTTGTGCGGTGGCTTTGCCGCTGTCGCCATGGACTTCATCATTAACCAATTCCCGGCCAAGGAAAACACGGAAGCGGCCAACTGGATCTCTGAAGCTGTGTAAATAGGCGCGTTTGAAAACGACGAACCGCCGCGTCACCACCTTGCGATCGTCCCTCGTCACTCGGCGCGAGAGAAGAAACACTCACTCACGCCGCGCGCGAAGCGTGGGAGATGAGAGTAATAAATAATACGCAGGGTCAAGCACGATTCTTCATTATATATGTAATACCGAGAGTATCAATCAATCAATCATCACCCGCGCCGCGCGTCCTCGCTCCTCGGTGCCCGCGCCCGTAGGGTTCGGCCCCCCTCCCCGAACTCGCCCGTTCGCCTCGCGGGTGGGCGTTCGTTCGCGCGGCATCGTCGATCGCGCGCTCGCCCAGCCATGTCGACCGGAACGCGCGCGGGACCGGTACCGGTGCGATCGACGGTCGCTCGCGCGGAGAGACGACACCGAAGCATCGTCGCGAGAAAGTGGTCGAGTCGACCCGCGGCGTCGACGAGCAGCGATCGAGCGTCGACGAGCGATGATGGCGTCGATGAGGTGCGGTATCACTCGTGGCGAGGACACCGAGTGGGATATCGCCGTAACGGCGAGAGTGGGCCGGCCATCGTGTTGATTCACGGGTTCGGGGTGTCGAGTTATCAGTTTCGAGAAAACTTGGAGGCGTTGGGGGCGAACCATCGCGTGTTCGCGTTGGATTTGGTCGGGTTCGGGTCGTCGTCGCAACCGGATGCAGAGTACAAGATGGAATTTTGGCGAGACCAAGTGATCGATTTCATCGAAAACGTCGTGGGTGAGCCAGCCGTTCTCGTTGGCAATTCTATTGGTTCGTTAACCGCCGTTCACGTGGCGGCGCAGTCGCCCGGATCCACGAGAGGTATCGCGTTGGTCAACTGCGCCGGCGGAATGAATAACAAGGTCAAACGCTTGGACGGCGACTTCGATGGATACGGGTTTCAATACAAGTTGATCGTTCCTATCTTCAGCGCGGTCTTAGCCTTGATCGATACCGTGCTGAAAATCGAACCCATCGCGAAACCGCTGTTTGATAACGTGAGAGGCGAAGAAAACGTTCGAGGCGCGTTGGTGAACGTCTACATGGATCCCAGTCGCGTAGACGATGGACTGGTGCGCTCAATTTGCGATGCCGCGAGCAGAGAGGGCGCTTTTAAGGCGTTCGTAAATATTCTCACGGGACCGGCGGGGCCGCGACCCGAGGAGCTGATGCCTAGCGTGTCTTGTCCGATGCTCATCATGTGGGGGACGAAGGACACCATCACGCCGCTCGATTTCCCGCTGGGTCAATATTTCTATAACCTGCCAAAGAATCGAGAGTACAGAACAGACTTCGTGCAGTTTGACGGAGAGGGACACTGCGTCCAGGATGATAATCCGAGACTCGTCAACGACGCCCTCAACGACTGGGTCGCAACCTTAAACTAACGCGCGCTGTTATTTTTCTTTTCGTACGCTCGTCTGTAATAGCTATGTCATCTACACCAACACGACGATATCCACGTCATCGTGCGCGCCCTGTAAGAGCATCTCCCCCTCGAACGTTATTTTCTTCCTCTTTTTCGCCGCCCGCAGCGTTCCGTTCAGCGCTTCAAAGATGTCTGCGCACCGCTCGTCTCGAACCAAGCGTCCAAACTTCACCACCACGCCTCGAGCCTCCGTCGTTCCGAGCCTGCGACACTCACGCACGAGGGCGTCCACCTCGGCCTCGACGTCCATCGACACGACGCGTCGCTCGATCGCTCGATCCCTCGACCGCGCCGTCGACTCTCGACCTCGTCCGTCCCTCGCTCTCGCGACGAACGGAACACATCAGTCGCGCGCAAACATTAATCATAATCATCGATCAATCCCACTCACGCGACCGGAAGAGGTGCCGACGATGATGGAGGTTTGGGACTCGTCGATGGCAGATGGTGGGCTCGGCGCTCGCCGGTACACGTGGCGCGCCCCTCGCCGCACCGCACAGAGGGA
>Ga0181567_10000014_pt1 | contig 123816 bp, 91 predicted proteins | sample 101ome_14_FD_133761 | JGI IMG/M metagenome (GOLD analysis project Ga0181567, IMG submission 133761) | Coastal salt marsh microbial communities from the Groves Creek Marsh, Skidaway Island, Georgia - 101403AT metaG (megahit assembly) | ecosystem: Environmental > Aquatic > Marine > Intertidal...
GACTGCAACGCACCCGCACACTTTCGCTTGTCGGGTATCCTCGGATGACTCGTGCCCGCAATACAGCGTCATCGGACCTTGGCACGCGCACCAGAAGCACGCACAACCGGTGACGCAACCAAAGAGTGGACCGCAAAACCTGTGATCTTGATCGTAGTGAAGCGTCAAATCATGTTTTGTGGTGCGATCGCACACGGTTATTTGGTTGAAAAAGTTACAGAAATCGCTAAACTCCATCCAGAAGATGCCATCGGAGCGATTGTTCACGTAACCGAGTTCTTTTGCGATTTTAGGATTCTCATCCCACTCCTTGCTGCCGTCGGACCACGCGCCTTTCCACTCAAACGTCGCCCACGGATTGCGAAGCTTGACGAAGCGTTTACCGCCGATGCCCCAGGCACGGTCGGCCCATCGCACGGACATGACGGAAAATAAGTGACCGCTCACCAAACCGGTGGACGCGTCCTTGGTCTCGCCGTTCTTGTCCATTCTGGACACCGCCATGAGAGACCGGATGTCGTTGTACTGCACTAAGATGTTGAATAACTTATCTTTGGCGATGTCTTCTTCGATCTCTTGGTGGTAGATTCGATCTTTTTTACCACCATCGTCGGGTTTGCCGATGAACTTCATGTTGTGCCGGCGCCAGATGCCCAATAATTGTTTCTTGAGCAAGAATACGTGATCGCCCGTCAACGCGTGCGTCGCCCACGTACCGAAGCCGCCGTCCAAGGCGGAATAACTCCCCATAAACTTGGCCATGGCTTTTTCGATTATGAGAGGCCAGAACTCATTGTTGTTTGGTTGCATGAAGATGGCCTTGTTCGTGCCCTTGTACACTGGAATGTAGTCGTCCACGGTGACGACGACCCAGCGCTTGGCCTTGCCGTCGTAAAGTCGCACCCTATACTTTCCTCGAAGACTCTTTTCGCGATTTAAAATCACTCGCTTCACCGCACCCGGATATTCGGCGAGACACGCCAACGCGGAGACGAGCCAACAGTCACCGAGCTGTCCTTGCACGCAATCTCTCGGTTCGATGTCACCCTGATACAACACCATCGGCTTTTCCTCCGATCCCTCGCGCAGCTCCGTCACGCGCACCCAATCGCATCCGTGGTGCTCCGGATTCGCTCCCAACGCCGCATCACCGCACCATGACTTATCTTTGAACCGTATGCAACCGAGCACGCAGCAACACACCGCGGATAATGTCTGCGCCAAGAACAGACGTGCGTACGAGCCCAGGCACGGCCGCAAGTACGCATTCACCGCGTTGAACACCAATACGAACGGCGAGAGCAACAACGCGATCACGGGATTCCCCCCGCCCTCACAGTACGTCCGAACGATGGATTTTTCTTGCGATTCCACGTCGTGGCCAGCGTCTCGCTCTCTCGTCGAGTACGACATGTTCGCGCGCGCTCCTCCGCTGGACTGTGAAACGAATTCCAATCAAACGAGCGATTCAACCCTTCTTCGTCGATAGTATCGACTCGCGTCGCGCAGATTCGGCGGCGTTCAAGCGTCGCGCGTACTTTTTTCTCTCCACCGCGGTCGCCCCTCGCGCGCGACTCGGTCTACGGAGGCGCCGGGCGCCCGTTCTGATGATCATCGCGCAAAAAATCAGAAATTCCGTTGAATGAGTCCCGACGCGACTGCGCGACGCGGACGACGATCGCGCGCGCGTGCGACCGCGCGAAAGATGCGCGTGGATGATGACGATCGCGACGGACGCGGTTCTGGGTCGACGGACGGCGAGCGCGAGGCGAAAACGCGACGGGAACGGGACGTCGAGGATGGAGATAATCCGGCGCGCGGCGACGGACGATCGAGCGCGGACGCGTCCACGACGACGGATGACGGCGAGCGCGAGCGCGGCTCGGCGAAAAGGTTTCCTCCGCGAAATTCCGAGTCGGAGGAGGCGAGCGCGCGGACGACGGAGACGAGCGGCGGAGGGGGGAGAGAACCCAGGGGAACGGGGACGTCGAGGCGCGCGGCGAGCGAGCCGACGAAGACGACGCGGGAGCGCAGAGGACGACGAGAGGCAGAGAAAGTGGCGAGATCTTCGTCTGAAGGCGCGGCGGCGCTCGTGGAGGCGTGGAAAGAGGGCGCGGCGGCGGGTTTAGCGCTGTGCGGGAACGTGTACGTGCACAGCGTCGAGCAGAAACTTCCCGACGGCGTGCGCGGAGTCGTGAAAGGTGTGCGGTGCGAAGTGCGAGCGTTCGCGGACATGTTTTTCGCTACTGCTTGGGCGTCGTTCGCGCTGACGGCGCGCGTGGCCGGGACCGGATTAGGGGTGGCGAAACGAGCGAGCGAACGGTCGCTCTCGGCGGCGAGGAGGCGAGGCGCCGCAGCGGCGGCGGGGGCCAGGGTGAAGACAAAGGCGCTCGCCGATGGTGGAAGAGCGCATGTAGAGGCTGGTATAGATAGGTTGAAGACGATCGATTCCTCCACGGTGACGCGAGGTGTGAAGGACAAGACGAGCGAGGTGATGAAGAGTTTAGACGACGCCAAGCGCGCCACTCTGGCGAGCGTCAAGAAGCTCGTCGATAAGGGTACGAACCGCGGTGATGGCGACGCGAACGTCGATTCCGGGCGAAGTGCGAAGGAAAAAACGCGCGCGGGCGCAACCAAGCCGAACACGATCGTCAGGGAGGAGAAGAAGAATGGTCACGCGACGAAGGAGGCGAAGGACGTGTCGCCGAAGAAATCGCTGCATCAGACTCTGAATGATTTGGTACCCAAAGAAACGACGAAAAAGATCAAGGAGAAGCTGGAGACGATAGAACGGGTGGTTGAAAACTGGCCCGTGGTGCAGTCCGTGAAGCCCCGTGTGAAGGATTTCGTGCACTCTTTTGCCGAGCGCCAACACGGCATCGTCAACAAGCTCCACTTGTCCACGGAGGGCGGTGTGAGCACGCTTCGAGACGCGAGATCCAATCTCGTGCACTGCGCGCGAGGAGTGAAGACGCGCATCGTGGGCGGAGTGCACGGCGTGCAAGGCGTCGCCGCCACCGGTGTCACGGGCGCGAAGCAACTCATTTCGCCGTTGTTGCGAAACAGGAAGCTCGAGTCTCGGCCGAGAGAAGTTCTCAGTCCCGAGGCCCCAACCGTGGAAGTCGCGCCGACCGTCGTCGAATCCATGAATCGGGACGAACGAAAGTTAATGTTGACGAAGGAAATCAAGCGAGCCGACGCGATGGCTCCGGCATACGAGAGCGAGCTTCTCGCCAAGCCGGTTAAAATCATCGTACAGCCGCAAGACAATTTATTCGACATCGCCAGCATAGCCGGCATCAGCGTGATGGATCTCGCTCGCTACAACAATTTGCGACCAGATCCTCGCACGCGCTGCCTGAACCTCCATCCCGGACAGGTTCTATACATTCCTTCGCGGTCACTCCTCGATCGTCTTCCGGCGGTGGACCCAGCCAGAGAACCGAGATACGAACTCTCCGTTCGAGTGGCCAAGTCACCGAGATCCGGAGCTCACGCCAAGGCGGTCCACTCTCGCCACGCGTCGTCCCACGCCGCTCTGGACCGAGACGGGCGCGGCGGAGAGAGCAAATTCGCGCTCTCGCTCGCAGGTTCTCTCGGTCTCGCCGCCGCCGCCTTCGCCCTGCGCAGCGTTCGACGCGCCATGGACGAGGCTGACGACGACGATGACCAGTGAGTGCGCGAGCGAACCCGCGATTGTAATTATCCACGCGATTTCAAGAACGTTCGAGTCGTCCTCGCGTCTCGTTTCGTCTTTCACCCCGCGAACCGCGAATGCTTTTTCAATAATCCGAACCGGACGGTTGGGGCGCTTTCCCCTCCCTCACATGCCGTCGCCATGCCCGCTCCGCGCGCGTCAACGCGCGCGAGGGCGACGAAACGTCCGTCGTCGTCCGAGTCCGCGCCGAGCGCCTCGCGCGCCCCGCGTCCGCGCCCCGCGCCCGCCGACCCGTTCCAGAACGCTCGCGCCGGTGACGACGACAGTCGACGTTTCTGCGGCGTCGTCGCCCGTCCCACGGGCGGCTATCGAGCCTTCGTGTGGAGCGATGGGAAGTCGTACGCGTTGGGCGCGTTCGATCGCGCCGAGGACGCGGCGATGATGCACGACCGGGCGAGAATCGTCTTCGGGAAGGAGGCGAAGAATTTCGACGCATCCCGGTTCGACGCGAGCGAATGCGCGCGTTGGTCGAGCGATTCGTACACGCTGACCGATCTTCGTCGAGAGTACGGCACGAAGAGAGAGGGTCGAACGCACAGCGAGTATCGAGGGGTGACGAAAGACGTGCGAACGGGCAAATATCGAGCGGAGATTTACAGCGGCGGCGGGTCGCTGAGCGTCGGGACGTACGCGACGGAGATTGAGGCGGCGGAGGCGTACGATAGGGCAGCCATCACGCTACGAGGAGAGGCGGCGACGACAAATTTTAGCGCAAAAAAGTACGCGAACGATCCGGCGATGCGAGGGATGGAGGGAAATTTGGATAAGTTTAGGGATAGCTTGGCGTCGCTCAAGACTAGGAAAAATGGCGGCAAGTCGACGAGCAAACACGAGGGCGTTCGAAGGTACGAACATAGATGGAAGAATGGAAACGTCACCGTGAAGTGGCGCGCGGAAGTGACGGTGAACGGGAAAAAGAAGCAGCTCGGATACTTTGAAAAGGAAGCGGAGGCGGCGAAAGCGGTTGAAAAGTTTAATCGAGACGCGGCGGCAGTTTGAAACGCGAACGCCTCCGTAGAATGTTATACAATTATACAACAAGCACTTAAGTCCTAATGCGTCACGAATACTGCGGACGACCGAGCCACACCGGTAGGTGGCGACGACACAGTGGACACGAGTCGTCGTGTCTCAGCAACCACTGTTTTATGCACGCCTCGTGAAACACGTGCGACGCGTCGCACGGCATCGTCACCACCCGCCCCCCGCCTGCCGACTCGAGCCCTTCGTAACATATCGCACACATCGTCTCGCTCTCCGTGGACGTCGGTCGCCGAAACTGTAACGCCTCCACGCTCACGCTCGCCGCCGACGACTGACTTCGCTCGGCCGCCGTCTCGTCGTCCGCCGCCACGTCCGCCTCCAAGAGCATCCGCAGCGCTCGATTCGTGGCGAACGTCATATCACGAAAGCCATCTTCTAACGCCAACACCGTCTCACGCGTCGCCGCCGCCACCGTCCCCGTCCCCGTCCCCGCTTTCTCTCGTCCCTCCTCGGCGTCTTCGCGCTCGTTCGCCGTCGTCGACGCTCGCAACGCCTTCACCGCCTCCACCACCTCACCGTCCCCCAGCACCGCAGCGCACGCCTCACACGCGCGAAGACCGCTCACCCACGCCTCGACGGCGTCCGCGCCGTATCTGCTTCGCAGCGTCGACGAAATCTTCGTCACCGCTCGTCGGAGCGTCTGCGCCAACTGTTCGTCCGTCTCGCGCGTCGCGACGCGCGCCGCGCACCGCGCGATCGTCTCGCACGAAGCGATGAACGTCGCTCGTTTTCCCAATCGATCCACCGCGCGGCGCGCGTCGTCGTCGTCGTCCGAGACGGACGACGACATGATTTGAAGTCGCGAGTGTCTCTTCGCTCGCACTCTGCGCCTCGCGCATGCGCCCGCGGTCGTCGTCTCGCGCGCATCTCCCGACTACGACGCGACGCGCGATGTCGTCTTCGACGTCTCCGACGCTCGCGGGCGAGAAGACGCGCGGGAAACGGGCGCGAGACGCGGTCGCGTGTCCGTCATCTTTTCGACGACGTTGGCGACGACACGTCATCGCGAGCGCGTTCGTCCTCGCGTGCGTCGTCGCGGCGTCGCGCGGTGCGTCTCGATCGACTGTGACGACGCGCGGCGACGGCGACGGCGCGTGCGCGGAGAAGCCGGGAACGTGGGACGTGGAGGGGGCGAGGAAGAGGGCGGACGCGTTGGCGGCGGCGAGCCTGGACGACGACGACGACGACGACGACGCATTTGAGATTTTATTAAACACGTTCAAACGTCCGGATTTGTTAAAGAGGGCGATCAAACACTACGCCAAGTGTCCGGACGTGCGTGGCATTCGCGTCGTCTGGAGCGAACAGACGGATCCGCCGACGCCGGACGACGATGGCGGCGCGTTTTTCGCCAAACGTCGACCGGGACTCGTCAAGTACGAGAAGCACGTGGGATCGACGAGCATACAGAATAGGTTCGAGCCGATCGATGATTTGCGCACGCGCGCCGTGTTCAACGTCGACGAGGACGTGCGAATCCCGTGCAGGACGTTACGACGCGGATTTAAATTGTGGAGGAAACATCCCGAGACGTTGGTGGGATTTTACGCTAGATTGCACGCGCCGGCCAAGACACCCGCGGATGGATGTTCGTGGCGATACGTTGCCAACGAGTTTGAATTGTGGTGGCGCGGGCGGTACAGCATCGTCTTGACCAAGGCGGCGTTCATGGATCGAAAGTATCTCACGTTGTACAAGGAACACTTGCCGGAGGGCGTACGAGAGTACATAGATAAGGGTGGCGGGAATTGCGAAGACATCGCGATGCAATTTTTAATCGCCTCCATCACGCGCCAGGCGCCAGTGTACGCGCCGGCAAGCCTGTGGTACTACACCAAGGCGAAGATTGGTGGGATGAACACGGCGGGAATCAGCAGCGGGGCGAATCATCATATGAAACGCGGAGATTGCATTACAGATTTCCAGACGATGTTTGGATTCGAGCGCGTGCCGCTCGTCGAGAGACAGCTGTGATGATAATACTTAGTCGTGCGCACTCACGCGCGGTCGAGGAAACGACGCGTGTACTCGTCTGTGTCCGTGAGTTTGAACCCTCGAGCGTGAATCTCGAGCGTGTCGCCTACGCGGAGATCGGATACGTCGTAAAAGGACGACGACGTCGACGCAGAATGCTCGGAAGGCAACGCCGCGACGCGTTTCTTCACGCGCGCGCGTTCGAGAAATTTACTCGGCGCGCACTCCTTGGACGCTTGTTCGAATATCGACAGCGTCTTATCGCCGACGTGGAAACGAACGACGAATCGACGCCTCGCGTCGAATTCGTCCACAACGTCGCCGTCGCTGAGGGCCACCATCTCGGCGCGAAACTGAAGGACGCGCGCGGCGTCTTCATCGGCGACGATGTCTCTTCGCGGCGGTTTCGGGATGAGGGACACGCAATTCTGTAACGAGTCCTCCTCACTTCCGATGGCGAGACCGGTGTGCGCGGGAATTCTGTGCGCCACCGCACGCTCTTCCAGTTCGGTGACGTCGCGCGGTACGAAATCCGCCTCCGAGTACTCGGACGGGTAGGTTTGAAGATACCACGTCTTCGTGAACGCGTCGGCGTCGTAGATGAAAAAATCGCGCTTGTACACGCGAATGACGCCGCCGACGCGCAGGTTCTCCGCGGTGACGTAGTCGTAATCACCGTTCGCGAGACCTGTCGCGCACGCATCTTCGTCGCGAAGCGGGAGACGAGACCGGTGTAAAAGCGTGGTGGAGACACCGGCGCGACCGCCCTTGACGCGCGGCGTCTCCGTCACTGCCACCGTATCGTCGATGAGAAAGTATGAGAGCACAAACCGTCGGCGGTCGCCGTGCGTCGCCGCATCGTCCCACACGCAGTAGAATCGTAGCACTTGCTTGTCGTGCGTCAGGAATTTACCTCGTGCGTCTTTTTTCCGAGTCGGAAGTCTCGAGACGCGAGATGTATCGCCGCGCCGCGACGACGCGGCGTCCTCTGGCGCCGCGCGGTCTTCGGGCACGACCACGCCCGCGCGCTCGAGATATTCGCGCGTAAAGCCATCGCACCGATAGATGTGAAACGTGAATCCGTACACGGTAACGGTCGCATCGACGTTTAAATCACGCAGACACACGCCCTCGACGATGTGTCGTCTGAGAAACGCGCCCTGCGTCAAGCCGCTGTTCGCCTCTCGCGGTTCGACGATTTTGATGGACCCGTCGGAGAGAAAGTGGTACAAGACGCACTTACGATAGCGCGTGGTTTCCGATTGACTGTTCTCTACGCGCTCGACGAAGTAGGCGTAGAAGCGCAGGACGAGACCGTTGGTCTTGACGAAAGCGGGCTCGTACGCCTCGGCGTCGACGCGCGCCGGCGCGTCGGCGAACGCATTGGCGAGTCGAACGTCGACGCCGTTCGAACCGTCGCGTGGCATCGCATAGCCGTTGACGAAATTTAACGATTGGGTCTTGGGTCTCACGGCCGCCTGCGACGAGGAGAGACGAGGAGAGTCAGCAAGGGAAGACACGAAGTCCGAGTCTGCGTCTGACTCGGGCGCCGAGAATAACTAATCCGTCTCACTAAAACCGTCTACGCACCTCTGGATCTCGCGGCGTCATGCCCGGAAGATCCACCAACGTCATACACTCGACAGCCGCCGGAGGCATCGCGTTCACCTCCATCTCGACGCCCGACCGCGCGGCGTGGACTCGCGCGTCTAAACACTATTTTTGGCGCGTCAACCGTCGCCTCGACGCGTCCGCGCCGCCTAAAACTAACATCCCTCCCCATCTCGCTATTATTAATATTGATTCACAACTCCTCGTTTCCTCCAGCCCTCTCTCGTCCTCTCGCCTCCTCGTGCGCGTCCAACATTTGCAACACGTTCCTCTTGTACTCGCCCTCGGCGAACGCCTCCACCATGTCGCGCGCGTTTTTGCCCTCCTCGTTTCTCAGCGCCGCGTTCGCCCCCGCTCGCAAAAGCGCCTTCACCCCCTGTTCGTGCGCCGCCGTCCCACCGTGCACCATCCAGTGCAACGCCGTCATCCGTAAATACGTCCCACCGAGCGTACGAGCGTTTAAAAACGCCGAGCTCGTTCCGCACGCCCGCAACAGCGCCGCCAAGACGTCGTCCCGAGGCTCGATGGATGCAACGTGGAGCGCCGTCTCGCCGTACGCCGTGCGCGCGTCGCACGATTCCGGAGACGATTTCAACGCGGCGATGACCTCGGCGAGGTTTCCGTCGGACACGGCGCGCGTCAACGGCGGTACGGAGGCGTCGACGTCGTCTTCGCGCGCGGCGTCGGCCCTCGCGCGGGACGCGCGCGTCGACAGGAGGACGAGAAGACACGCGAGGAGACGCGCGAGAGAGAGAGAGGGTGTCCACGGACGCGACCGACGCGACGACGCGACGCGGGCGACCATGACGGAGGCGCGTCGTCGTGTGTCGTCGAATCAAAATTTCGCGTCGTCACACCGAGGCGGACGAGTCGCATGTCAAGACGTCCCTCGACGCGGTCGAGACACTACGTCGTCGAGCGCGAGTCGACGCCGATGCACGAGGACCAGTTTCGCGCGCCCGATCGTCGCGACGCGGACGAGGAGGAGGAGGACGACGACGACGACGATGCGGATGAAGATGGATTACTTCGCGCCCTGGGCTCGACGCCGACGACCTCGAGAGCGTCGGTGCGCGCGAGAGAGCGACGCCAGCGACGAAACGCGCGCGCGTACCGCAATTTATCCATCAAGACGAAACTCCTCGGTCCGTGTCTGTTCGTCGCGGGGGCGATGATGTTGGCGACGTACGCACTCTTCGCCGTCGGCGCGGTGGAACTGCGCGACGACGTCGAGCGAGGAACGTCGACGGCGTTGGTGGTGGTGGGATCGATGTGCGCGCTGGCGGGAGGGTACTCGACGGTGGTGATGGTGATGGCGTGGCGAGGGGAACCGGGATGGTCGTATTCGATGATTCCGGGAGAGTAGAGGGCGGAGAGCGCCGAGTAGAGTAAAAAATTAGTGATAGTGATACATGGACGCGCATGCGTCGTCTAACGTTCGAGTTCTGCAATCTTGGCGCGAAGTCGCGCGTTTTCATCCTGTAATTCCACGATGGCGGATTCCTGCGCGCGCGCCTGTTCGTAGAGATCGCGAAGCGCGTTGTGCAGAGACGACGCCGACTGCACCGCTTCGGAAAAGTGACGCAGGTCGACACCCATCTTGGCACCATCGCCATCCGAGTGCACGGTAAAGCGACCCTTTTGTACCGGGCCCTTGGAGAAACTCTTCTGACGCGACGGCGCGGGCGAACCCGTGCGACTCGGGGAGACGCTGCGACTGGCGCCCTGCGACTCCTCGATGATGTCGAAACGACCACGACGTTGCACGGGCTGCGACGTTTGCGATTGCTCTTGATGTTGATCAGGAGTCGAAGATTCGGTGATGATCTCAAAGCGACCTTTTTTCTCCACGCCCTTTTTCTCAGAGCCAAGGTTCATGTTATCGAGCGCGTTGGCGGCGGCGAGAGCGTCGGCTTCGGCGACGGCGGGATCGTCCATGGACGCCGCCTGCGCCTTGAGCTCGTCGACGTCAAAGTTCCAGTTGGAGACACCGTGTTTGTATGCTTCGTTCGAGGCGGCCTCGGCCTGTTCCTCACCCTCCGCGTTCGATTCCTTGCGTCTTCGCGCTTCGCGTTCGGCGAGCATGCGCGTACGCTCGCCCAGGGACGGAATGCTATCCAACAGCGTCTTGGCGAGCCAATCCGCTTTTTTCGCCTCCTTGAGAAACTTATGTTCGAGCAGCTTGCTCGCGGACGGTCGTTTGGACGGATCTTTTTGCAGACACAGACTGACAAACTCGCGAAGCGCGCGAGAAAAATGTCTCCCGTCGGCTTGCTTCTCCTCGAGCGTCGGCGCGGGGTTTTGCAACGTCATCAGTAAAACCTTCATGGGTGGATACTTTGAAAACGGCGCGTGCCCGTGGCACAGCTCCAATACCGTGATCCCGAGGGACCAGATATCGGCATGAAAATCGTACCCATTCTCTTGTTCCATCACCTCGGGCGCCATCCAACACGGCGTGCCGACGAAGGTGAGCCTCGTCCGCGGTCGACCACCCGAGCCCCAACACGACGCGCTCACGCCGAAATCTGCCAGTTTCACCGCGCCGTCGGCGTCGACTAAGATGTTTCCAGCCTTGATGTCTCGATGAATGTTCCCGTTTCGATGAAAGTAATCCAACGCCTTGAGCGACGCCTTGACGATGCACGCGATGACGGGTTCTTCGAAACCGCCGGGGTGCGACCACTTCATCAAGTTCAACGTGGAACCACCCGCCAAGAACGGCATCACCACCCAAAGCGAGGACTCGTGCACGAAAGAACAGTAATACTTGACCAAATTCGGGTGACTGAGCATGCTCATCGTCTGCGCTTCGCGTCTGATTTCGTCCAAGTGTTCGGGTTCGTGTTCCTCGAGATCCAGCACCTTGACCGCGACGATCTCATCCGTCGTCTTACATCTCGATTTCCACACCTGCGTCGGTCGCGAAACGCGAGATCGAGGTCAGTGTCCACACCCTGCACGTCTTCGCGTCGTCGACGCATCGCGCGAGACGATCAACGAGGCGCGCGCGGTGGACGGGTCGCTCACCGTGGCGCTGACGCCGTGTCCGATCTCCTCCAACAGTTCGTACGCCGACGCCTCGGTCGGATACTGCGGCGTCGCCGAGTGCGCATCGCTCGCGGAATCGCTCGCGTCGCCCGGCATGACGCGAGACGAGGCTTCGCGTCGCGCGCGAGGATGGATTCGATGGATTCGATCCCGCGCCGCCGATTTCGATCTCGCACGCGCGCCGCGTCGCCGCCTCGGTCGACGACCGCGCTCGAGCGACGGTGATGCGCGAGCGAACGCGCGCGCGCCGTTCGGTGTGCGCCGAACGCGTCGACCGACGCCGGGGCGACTTGGAGACTCGACGAGCGTCGTCGGACTGAGGTAAGGCCGCTTGGGACGTCATTCGTCGTCATGCGCGCGCTCGCCGCGTCGTCGGCGACGGCGTCGACGAGCGGACGGCGCGTCGATCGATCGTCGTCTCGCGCGCGTCGCGTCGTCTCGAGAGCGTCGGGAGGAGAGGAGGACGAGGCGGACGAGGCGCCGAGACGTCGGCTGACCGACGCCGAGCTCCGAGCGGCGGTGGAGGAGGCGCGCGAGATTTTGCGCGAGGCGACGATCGCGGCGAACGAACAGGCGCGAACGGAGCTCACGCGAGGGATGGCGGCGTCGGCGGACGCGGACGCGGCGGCGGCGGCGATGGAGTGCCTGCGCGTGGAGGCGTTTCTGCGCGCGAGGGGCGGGTTGAACGAAATCGAAGCGGAACGCGTCGCGCGGGAGTTGTACGCGATCGATGATTTGTATCAAGACGCGGAGAAATTGGCGGTGCAGTTTGATAGACTCGAGCGAGCGATCGGAGGGGTGCCGGAGATGGATGTCGGGAGACTCGTTGCGCGGTCGCCGGAGGTGATTGGGAGCGATATCGGGCGGGCGACGGCGAATTTACTCGTGTTGCGGGATTTGTTCAAGGTGCAAAAGATCGCCGGGATGGTGTACGATGCACCTCGTTTGCTCACGTGCGAAGATTTGACGGAACGCATCGCGCGTACGAGGAGGTACATCACTCGGATTTTTGCGTCAGAGACGGAGGACGACACCTTGTACGCCGTGAGCGAGGAGCCGAATCTGTTGTTCTCGCTGTGTGATTTGCCAATTTTCGAGAGGGACGTGTCGGTAGATATTTCAGAACTGCCGATGTCTGTGCAAGGTGCGTGCGCCGCTTGCGTCGCCGTCTCGCTCGTTTGCTCGTCCGCGAAGACGCACATCTGACCATAAGCCGCGCAATCAAAGAGGCTCTCGTTTTCGCAACTCGGAGGTTTAAGGCGTAAAGACTCACGTCGTATCGATGGTTTTTTCCAGTCTTAGCGATGCTCGTGTACGCGTGCGGGCTGGAGAACGAATGATAGCGCGAATGTTGTATTCAAATAGTTGTTCACTTGTAGAATTTCTTCGCCGGACCAGTCTTTGAGGCGCCCGTGAAACCAGCGTACGAGCTAAGTTGAGGAAGTTCTACGCCGTCGGCTTTCGCTTTCTCGACGGCGGCGATTCGTCTAGGATCCCACTCGTCCAATACGGCGAGCGGTAAATCGTTCGGATGTCGCGCCAAGACGTACCCGTACACCTCGGACCGAGGCAGCTTTTTGTGCCAGGCCAAGACGTCGCGCTGTTTCTCGCCAAAACAACAATACCAAAACGACAAGAACGGAGACGTTCTTTCACCGAGCGCGCCTATGTGTGTGCGCTTGCGCCGAGCCTTGGCGCTCTCTTCGTTTTCACCTTTATTCGCCGCGCGCGCCTTGACCAGAGCCTTGGGCGTCCAATAATAGTACCGCTTCTTCGGGGCGACGTAAAATGGCAAAATTTGCGCTCGACTCTTCCCACCGCCGTGTATCTTCATGCTAACATTTTCATCGCCGTTGCTGTCGCTTGCATCGTCGTCGTCGCTTCCTCGCTCGTCATCCTTGCGCTTCATGGCGAGTTCCTTTGCCTTTTCTTTCCCTCTCGAGCCCCCCGTGAGCAACGCCGGAACGTAATACTCCTTATGAATGACGTACGAGGGAAGGAGCAACATGTACGGGCGACCGTGCGCGGCTAAATTCTCCGCCGCGAACGCCACGCACTTCTCGATGTGATCGGCCGAGTACGGTGGATTGGTCAAGAAGACGTCGTGCTCGGGAACTCGATTCTCTTCGATGACTTTGTAAAAATCTTCGTTTCGATTGATGACGTTCGTGAACCCGATGAGCGCCAAATTTCTCCGCGTGCCACCGGCGCAGTAGTACGGATCGTAGATGATCAATTCAGCCGGACTCTTATTCAACTGTTCGCACGCCGCCTTGAGGAAATTGACGACGTTTTCGTGTGCCTCGGGCGACGTCTCGCAGTGGTCATCCGCATCCGTCTCGAACGGATGTTCCACCTCCTTCGGCGCCTTGAACTCCTCCGCTAATTTCGCATCCCCCTTGAATATCGCCGGAATCGTCTCCCCGCGCTCGTTCAGCGCCATTCGCTTCCCCTCTCTCGCCCCGTCCTCCTTTTTCGTCTCGGCGGGTTTCCAATACGAGTAACTCTGCGTCGCCTCGTCCCACGTCCCGATTCTCACGTGTTCCCCGTTCGCCAGACGCTCCGTGGACGAGTACACCGCCTTATTCTTTTTATCCACCAACACTAATTCTCCATCCATGACGATACCCTCGACGTTGAACGTCCCGTGATGCACGCGCTCGCCGTCTCCGTTGACGTCGTCGCTCGGCGCCGCGGCGTCGTCATCCTCCGAAACCACCGCGCGCGTCCCCTCGAGTTTCCGTCGCTTCGCGCGCGCCTGCTTCGCGCGACGTTTCTTCTCTCGCGCGCGCTCGAGCTTGGACGGTCGCGTCTTCGGCGCGTCGCGCGCGTCGTCGCCGTCGTCCGAGTCGTCCCCGGCGGCGGTTCTCGACGACGGCGGTTCCCTCGCGTCTTCGTCGCCGTCATCGTCGTCCGCGAGCTCGCGCGCGCGAACGCGGGCGAAGAAATCGTCCTCACCGTCGTCCGAGTCGTCGAATCGGGACAGATCGGTCGTCATCGCGGGGAGACGCGCGTCGATGGATGGGGACTGGGAAGGCGACGCCGCGCGCTGTACGCGAAACGGAGCTACTATTGACAAATTAAGCGGTACCGCGCTTGACGTAGCGGGCGGGCATGCCCGGCGCGAGCGGAGGCAAGACTTCCATGTCTTGCATCTCGCCGCCGCCCTCGCCGGTGGTGATGAGGGCGATTTCAACCTTGTGGTCGTCGCCGCCGATGCGAGTGGCGGCGGCGATGACGCCGGGACCGAAAAAGGAGGTAATCTTGCTCACGCGGTCGGTCCAATCGGTGAATTCCATCTTGGGGGACTCGAACTCGAGGCACAGGGCGTAGCGATCGTTGATGACTTGTTCGGAGAGACCGGTGAGTTCGGGGGCTTGGTTTCTTCGAAGTCCGCCGGGACGGTTGAAGCGGAAGATGATCTTCAACGCCTCCTCCAAGTGTTGCTCATCCCCGTATCTGTACCGCGTCACGTCCCCTCGCACTTGCGTCAAGATGGGCGTCGTCTGTTCGTCTCGCAATGGCAGCGCGTCCTCGTACGTGATGCACTTCAACGGCTCCAACTCGGCGTACTTGAGCGCGAAACCGATGAGCGAAATCGGAAACCCATAAATCAACATCAACGCCGAGATGTCCGCGCCCGGAAGGAACGCAAAGTACGCACAAAATCCATACAAGAGCAACGGCACGCCGACGCCGAGACCGATGGTCCCGAACGACGTCGTGCTCAGCATGACGCCGTCGCCCGCGTCCACCGTCGTCCTCGAACCTCTTCGCAACTCAAACGCCGTATCCGCCGCCGACGACGACGACGCGCTCGCGCCATCGCCCGACTTCCACGCGTCGATCCAACGCTGCGCGTCCTCGGCGCGCTCGTCCGAGCTGCTCGCGCGCACGACGAAGGGCGCCGCCGCGCGGGCGCGCGTGGATAACGGCGTCGATCGCGTCGGCGTTCGTCGACGCGCGACGCGCGCCAAGGACGCGCGCGCGGACGTCGCGACGGCGGGGCGAGAGACGGCGAACATTATCTTTCGCTGGAGCGACGTGGGCGGGCGACGTGCGCGCGCGCCGGCGTGTGTGGGAGGTCGGTTTTGTGCGTGACGTCGACATTTCTGGCGGCCCCACGTTGAAAATGAAAAATGAAAAGACGCCTCTCGCGGGAACGACGAGGCGGCGCGCGGGTGGTTCGAGCGCGCGCGATGGTGACGATGATTTTGAATCGATTATAGAATGTGATTACGTGGACGAGGATGGGAAGACGGAGGCGAAGCCGGAGACGTCGAAATCGAGGGGTGACGCCGACGATTCGGCGGCGCGAAGGAAACCGACGACTCGGAGGAAACCACCTCGCGGTTGGATGAAGGACGCCGCGGCGTGCCAAAGGACCACGACGGCGGCGGCGAAAGGGTCGGGGTACTCGAGCGCCAGGGTGGCCATCTTGAGCGAGGACTCAACGGCGCCTCGGTAGGAAAATCGACGTCGGGAGGATTCGAGCGCCTTGGCGGCGACGAGTCGTAAATCAGCCACCTCCCGCACGAGCTCGGCTTTCTCTCGCTTCGACGATTTATACTTGTCGTGTAATGCCTTGGCGTGCTTCTTCTCGCGCTTAATGATGGATTTCGCCTCGGCGCGATGTTCGTCCAGTGTCGTCAACGTCTCGCCGAGTCGGCGTTCTGATACACCGAGCGCCTCTGTCAGTTCTTCACATCTCTTCCCGAGTTCGCGCTGTCTCGCCTCCAACTTTTCCATCTCCGCACACTTCACCTCGAGCGCTCGCACCAACCAATCCTCGTTCTCCGCCGCCACCGTCTGCACCTCACGAACCTTTTCCGCCGCCGACGCCGACGCCTTTTCAGCCGCCGCTCGCTCGGCTCTCGCTCTCGCCAAATCCTCCCGAAGCGCCCTCTCCGTCGCCATCGCCGCGTCCGACTCGTTCAGACGAGATTTTAAATGTCGCATGGGCGTCGACTCGACTCGTCCGCTCGCAGCGTTCGTGACATCCGTCAGCGCGCCTCTTCCCGTCGCCGCTTTTTTCAATCGTGCATTCTCCCCTCTGAGCGCCGCGCACTTGGCCTCGAGCGCCGCGCATCGTCCTCGAACCGCATCGTCTCGACTCGACGCCATCTCTTCCTCCATCTCCGCCAGTCTCAGCTCGAGCACGCGCGCGTACGCGCGCGCGTCCGACTCGTTCACGAGCGTCGATTCGACTTCGTCCCCCCGAACGCCGATGTCGCGCGCGGCGACCGCGGGGGAGTGAAACAGGCGCTGCTTGACGTCGACATCCGCGGGAGCCATCTGCTGAGACTCGGCTGAGACTCGTCCGCGCAGCGCTGGGGGCATTGTCGACGCGCGCACAAAGGGTGGACGCGAAGTGACGATTGCGATTCGCCGAGGATTGATTTTGATTGATTGGCTTGAAAAACGCGCGAGACGCTCCGTCGTCGCGTCGTCTCGATCTCGAGTCGATGACGAGATCGGGCCGCTACAATGATTGCACTGCGATAATGTATTACTTTCTCAACGATGCTTAGCGTTCGAGCGGGGTGTCCGTGGCCATGGGAGAGTACTGGAGCACGACCAAGAGTTCGCCCTTGGAGACGCCCTCGAGTTTGACTTCGTCGCGCATGTAGACGTTTTGACGCACGAGGTCGACGTTGATCTCGCAGCTACCGAGGAAAACGTTATCCAAGCCTTGGATTTCGATTTTGAGCGGATCCACGTCGGGTAAGACGTTGTAGAAGACGTAGCGCTCGTTGAAGACGGGGTGCGAGGTGTTCACGCAGCGGGTGCCGACGTATTGTTGCTTGGCGCACGAGACGATTGCCACCGGATTGGGCGGGCGACCTTCGACGCGAAGCAAGTTGTGACCCTCGATGAGTTCAACGGTTAGAACTCCTTGCTCGTAATGCTCATCCACGTCGTCGGGGGCACCGGTATCAATGTACTCGACCTCCATCTTTATGCTGGGATGATTCTTCGCCATCTTCTTCTTGTCCTTTTTTGTCTGATCGAAGCAGCGGTAAAAATACTTGAGACGCTGTTCGTCCGCTTCCTTGGCGGCTTGAACGTGCCATTCGTTGATTTCTTTGAAGCGCTCCATCGTCTCTTCGTACGTGTAACCATCTGCGGCGTTCAGATAGGTAAGGGGACACTCCTTCATAAAATATTCAGGATCAATGAACGGGAGCTCGACCACCACCGGACCGGGTCCACGATCGGCGATTTCGCCACACTTGAACTGCACTTCTCCGTAGTTGGAGATTCTATCCGCTCCGCTCTTGACAAGACGCAGGCTCAGCGTGGAATCACGATCGCACAGAACGAACGTGTCTTCGACGCCCACCCAAGAAGGCGTGTCTCCCACACGCGGCGGAGTGCTCAACACGCGTTGCTCTCGAGTCCAGTACTTGATGAAATAATTATCTGACTTGAGCATTTGCGTGAAGAAACTCGAGCGTTGTTTTCTCCTGCGCGAAAGTTTGCTATAGTTGCGGCGCTGGAAAAAGTTATTGCCCTGCAAAAATCTGATGCGCAACATGCCCGACGACGACTTTTCGATACCGCTGTGATCCATGATCGGTATGTGAATCTTGTACGGATAAATGAGCATCTTCGAGATGGAGTCTCGCACAATGTTCATCACCATCTTGTGCACGAACGGAATCGAAATGAGATCGATTCCACCCGGTAAAAAGAGCCCGAAATCCAACACCTCGGGCATTCCCATAAGACACGCTTCGATGGCGCCCAAGCAAGGCATAATGTCCACCAGTGGATCGAACGTCACCTGCAACAGCGTCTTGATTTGTAACTGGCGGAGCGTGATCGGCAAACGAAGGCCGAAAAAGTACACGGAGACGATGATTTCGCAATCTGACCCCCACGTGAGCTCAATGTCCAAAATCGTATTCTCCATGTGAGAGCTGTGAGAACGAACTCCGGAAAGCGTCGGCGCGCGAGGACCGAGTGTGAACTTTTCAAATCCAATCCAAGTCACACACGACGGCGCTAACTCTCGTAGCGTCGGTTCCACGCTCTCCTTCACCGTCTTACTCACGCCGGTGTCGATGTGCGCCCACATCGCGTCGATGACTCTATTCAACCAATGCACGCGATTGAACGACGAATCCGACGTCCACTTCGGCGCGTGCATGCTAAACAGCGTCTTAAACTCTTCGGCGAGCGGTAAGACTTCCTGCTGCTCGCGATCCCTCCCCATGTTTAGCTTTCTCTTCTCCAACCACGAGAGCTTTGTCGGTTGCGCCAAGTGAGCCTCCGTCTTTCCTCTCAACTTTGCCAACGCCGCGACGAACCGCTTTTTCCCCGCGCGCTGCGTGTACGCGCACAACAAAGCCCCAAAGATGAACCCCAGCAGAGTCGTTGTCATCGCCACCGCGATCTGCGTCGAGACGGTGCGCACAAAATACGCGACTAAACCGCAATGAAACACCGCCAATCGCCGAATCAGCGATCGTCCCTCCGCGCTCGCCACCGTCGACGCCGCCTCCGCGCCCGTCGTCGCAGACATCGCCACCGCCGCCTTGACCGCCTCGCTCGCGCCCGCGGCGCCGCCTCCGCGTGTCACCGCGCTCGCGATTGTCTCTCGCAGCGAATTGGGCGCCTCGCGCATCCCCGCGTTCGCCGACGCCGACGCCCCCGCGTTCGCCATCATCCGCATCGCGCTCGCGCCGGCGGAGGCGACTCTATCCACCGCGCGCCCGAGCGCGTCCATCGCGTCCTCCTCGCGCCGCGCGACGCGCTCTGCGGGCCGATTTCAATCGTCGCCCTCAGAATGCGCTCGACGACGACATCCACGACGACGTCGTCCGCCCCGCGCGCGCGCGCGACGTGCCGCGCGCGACGGACGACAGCGTGGAGATTCGAACATCCACCGCGCGCGCCGCCCTCGCCGCTCCCCGACGCGCTTCGCGAGCGTCTTCCCGACGCGTACGACACGCCCACGAGCGCCAAGCGCGCGTGTCGTCGAGGTTTCGTCTACGTGAACGACGCGCGCGGGACGTGCGAGACGGTGGTCGAGGCCGGGGACGTCGTGGAGGTTCGCGAGCCGACGTCGTCGTCGGCGCTCGCCGCGAGAGAGGGGGAACGTGCGCGGGCGCTCGGGACGTACGACGACGTCGTCGTCGTCTACGAAGACCTTCACTGCGCGATAGTCGTGAAACCGGACGACGTCGTGTCCGTGGGGAGAGGTTCGAAGGCGTCGAGAGGGTGGAGCGCGGAGACGGCGTTGGCGGCGGTGTTGCGTCCGTGCGAGGGACTCGAGCCGGGGGAGGGAGGGGCGCTGGGGAAACCGAGGCCCGTGCACAGGTTGGACGAGCGCACGGGCGGTTTGTTGGTGTGCGCGAAGACGCGCGCGGCGCTGAAGGCGTTGTCGAGGGCGTTCGCGGAGAGACGGATACAAAAGCGGTATCGAGCTATTTTGCGAGGTCGGTTGGAGACGCGCGAGGGCGTCGTTGATCGCCCCGTCGGTGGTCTGGAGGCGACGACGGAGTACGTCGTCGTCGACGAGCGCGAGGACGTCGACGGACGCGCGCTGACGCTCGTTGATTTTTATCCGAAAACGGGACGGACGCATCAACTTCGACGGCACAGTAAGGAGGCACTCGGGTGTCCCATTCTCGGCGACGCGCGGTACTCCTTCGCGGGGGAAGATGGTTCGCATCCCGACGGATTATTTCTCTGGGCCACCGGCGTGACCATTCCCGCCGACGCGATGCCGTGGAGAGGATCGGAGTTAGTCATCGACTCGAGCCCGGGTGAAAAGTTTACGCGCGTGTTCGGCGTCGTTAGTAGTTAGTGTAGCTGTAGATTGTTGTAAGCACCAGGCATCCCTCTCGGGGACGATATAGCGCGAGCGCATCCGCGTCAAGTTTTTGCGCGAGGCGGCGAGCGGTTCCGAGGTTTCGCGAGCTCCCGTACGCGCCAACCTCATTTCACAACGCGCGCGCGAACGCACGAACGCACACCGCTCACGAAAAAAACACAAACCTACGACATGCTCGCTCGGTACAGATACGCCGGTCTGGCCGCCGTCGTGCTCGCGCTCGCGTGCGCAGACTGGTGCAAGTACGTCCCCCAAGCGGTGTGGAGCGAAGTCTCTCAGTGCGCAGACTGCTGAGAAAAATCTTCGCCGTCGTCAAGACTTGAATGCATTCGATACGAGGACTCAATCAAACGCACGTTACATCATCTTTGTCGGCGTTGGACGTCGTTTTACGCGTCGTCTCGCGCGGCGTTTTTAGTTACAGTTTCTTGTCCTAACGACCTCGATGACTTATGTCAGCCTTCTCTGGACCTCGATGGCTTATTTAGGCTGCCGTTAGAAAACTAACAACGCCTTTGAGCCGTGAGATTCGCCACGATGATTCATCGGATCGCGACGGGTGACGCGCGCGCTGGGCTGAGACTCCTGGGCACTCCTGGGTACGGCCGTACATCAACGGTCTATGCTCCCCTCGAAGTTCCCGGTTCTACAAATAGACGAGTAATACCGTAGCCGTCGAATAATTACAAGAACAAGAGATGGATATAGTACTCTACAAACGAAAAGTGTGCATGAAAATGAAAGATGAGTCGGCGTAACTCACGGTCGAGCTCAGTCTCGAGCTCGAAATCGGCGCGTGAATGATGCACCGATTCTTCTGATATGGTAACTGAGCGATAACGATCTCGTCGCGGTGAGTTGCGGCGAGACTTTGTTTACGCTGAATTCGTCGTCGTTCTGCACGGCAAAACGCGTCACCGAGCGATTAACGACGGGGCTATCGAGTTCGTTTTCTGTTTCTCCGCTGCCTTTCGAGTACTGCCAATCGAGTTCGTCCCTGATCGAAGCCAGACCTCTGCGGAAAACGCTCATCGAAGCGAATTTCGATGACAAGCTGTGCGTGGACACGGGCGCAACAGACTGCGCCCTCGGCAACGTAGCTGCGGCGTCCGCCATGGAGATGAAAGCGTTCGCGTCTAGATCCAAGACGCTCACCGCTGATTTGTCTCCCGCCCCCTTCTTACAGTTACCGTTCGAACGAATCCATGGATGTTGAAGCATTTTATCTGGATTCATGCGTTGGCTCGGATTGAGCGCCAAGCACTTTCGGATGAAATCGGTGGCTTCGGCCGAAACGAATGCCGGGTACCTGACGTGAGCCTGTAAGATGAGATTGTACGCCTCATTTCTGTTCGTCGCTTGAAACGGAGGCAGACCCGTGATGAGCTCGTACGCCAGAGCGCCAATCGCCCAATAATCAACCTCCTTACCGTACCCAGCCTCGTCCGTCTTGAAGTTTTTCTCGCGTGTCGGCTTGTCGCACAGCACCACCTCTGGCGCCATGTAATCCGTCGTTCCCAGGCGTCCGAGCGGTTTGTACCACCCCAGGTGAATGGAAAATCCGAAATCTGTCAGCTTTGAACTTCCCTCCTCGGTGAGCAACACGTTTTCTGGCTTGATGTCTCGATGCACGATGTTCATCGAGTGCAAATGCGACACGGCGTGAATCACCGGCCTCAACACGCTTTGCACGGCGCGATTTTCTGTAAATTTCCCCCCCGATCTTGCCAGAGCGTTGAAAACATCACTTCTTTGTAAAAGCTCGTGAATTAGATAATAGTTGCCGCTCTCCTCGTCGACGAAACTTCCGTAAAACTTTGTAATATTTGGATGTTGCATGTCTCCGTGAAGCGCAATCTCGTGCGCAATCTGTTCAAAAACGTGTTGTTTCAACTTGCTCTTGACGTAACACTTCACCGCGACTTCCATGTTCATCCGCCGATAAATCGCCTTGTACACCAACGAGTATCTACCGCGTCCGATCACCTTGATGAACTGAAAGTCCTTCATGCTAAACCGCCACCCGTGCGTCGTCGCCCTGATCACCTCCTCTGGATCCGTCATCCCAAGCGTGTCCGCGTCGTCGCTCGAATCTTCGCGCGCGTACCCCGTCGCCCTCGACGGCCCTCGCGTCTCGTTCCTCCACGCCGATGTCTCCTCCGAGAACACCGACGACGCCGCCGACCCCCACGCCGTGGACTCGTCCCCGAGTTCCCTCCTCAACTCCTCCGGCGTCAACCGTCTGCTCGCTCGGAGATCCCCGACCGACGTGGGCGTCCACCGCGCGTCGCCCGAATCCCTTTTTGCCTTTACCTCGCGCCCGACTCCGCTCGACCATCGCACGGCCGAAGCCCCTTCGCCGTGCTCCGAGCGACGACGACCACCGTCACCGTCATCGTCCTCCCCCACCGCGTCCTCGTCCGCGACCGGTTCCCTCGCGCGCGCGGTCGATACCGTGGCCATGCGCGCACACGGCGCCCCTCGCGCACACGGCGCCCGCCGCCGACCGCGACTCGACCGAACGCGCGCGCACACGCACGCGCACGCGCACGCACGCACACGCGCGCACGCGCACGCGCACGCGCGCGACGGAGACAGCGGCGACGCGACGACGCGACGACGACGACGTGCCCGACCGACCGGTGGGCGGGGACACCGACCGGTCGGTCGCCGTTTCGTGAGACGCGCACTGACAGATAGGATACCGAGCGAGGCTGTCTTTGTACTCACATGGGTGTTCTGAACTGACACCGCGCGCGTTCGACGCGGATGTGTGATGAGAAGTGTACTTTCTTTTCGTGAAGTCGTCTGGCGTGCACTCGTGGGGAGACGCGCGCGGGGAGACGGGTCGCGCGGGAAGGCGCGAGACGCGACGGCGCGCGCGCGCGGGCGGGCTAGGCGGCGACGGGGAGGGTGAGGCGGAGGCCGGGGAAAGGGTCGCGCGCGATTCGAGCGGTGGTGAGGGCGCCGTCTGCGTCGGCGTCGATGACGCGAGAGAGCATGGCGCGGAAGGCGGCGATGTTGTGGGCGGCTTCGAGGAGCGGGTCCTCGGCGCGGGGGAAGGTGTCAAAGTAGACGACGCCGGCGTAGGCGCGCGCGCGGAGTTGGGCGATGAGGTCGTAGGAGGCGGATGGATGGACGCTGGCGAACATGAGACCGTCCTCGGCGCCGAGGCGGGAGTGGCCGTCGCCGAGTTGAAGGCCGAAGAGGAGGTTTCTGGACGCCGTCATGGAGACGGAGTGGGCGGGATTTTCGCCGGCGGCGAGGAGGTGGCCGAAATCGAGGGTGAGGCCAAAGTTGGGCTCGCCCACGGCGTCGGCGAGCAGGATGGCGGCGCCGGTGGTGGGGATGAAGCTGAAACGACTCTTTTCGTCCGTGGGTTTGAACTCGACGGATACTTTGAGTCGAGCGCACTCGTCGCTTGAGGCGACGGTTTTGTAGCTCTGAACCATGTCGTTCCACGCGTCTTCGTAGTCGGCTTGCATGTTGTAGTCGTAGCCGTCGTATCGAGGCCAGATGACGACTTCGTCCGCCTCGAGCGCGCTCGCCGCGCGACAGGCGTCGCGGACCAAGAGCTCGGCTCGCTCTCGAACGGCTCGATCGGGATTGGTGAACGCGCCCAGCCCGTACGGCTGTTCGGGAAATCGCACGCACACCGCGCCCGAGGTCAAGTTCTGCGCCAGGACGGCGTCACGTAAATCGAGCGCGGAGATGGCGTCGCCGGTTTTCGTGAGAAAGTGTTCCGGAAAATTCAAAAAGACGGAAGATATTCCTCGCACGCGACCCATGCGCTTGATGAGATTGAACACCTCGGGAACGTTTTCGTCGGCGTCTGGGAACAAATCCATTCGAGATTTCATGGAATTCAGCCGACTGGCGAATCGCACGGCGTCGATTTCTCGCTCTTTCGAAGCCGCCGCGGATAATTTTTCTACAGACTTGACGCATCGAGATTCGGAGACGCCGAGGAGTTTATCCACGTCTTCACGAAACGGTAGGCTCGGCATCGCGCCGAGTTTCGTCACCGTCAACGCGCCCGCCGCGGCGGCGAAACGCATAGCTTCTGACTCAGATTTTCCTTCGCTCAAACCCACGGCAAAAGCGGCGCGGAACGCATCACCAGCGGCGGTCGCATCCACCTCCTCCGCGCCCAGAGGAATGGACGTCGGCTGGACGCGCGTCACGTCCTCAGCCGACGGACCCACAATGAGTATGGATCCGCGGGCGCCGAGGGTGCACAAAACCTTTGTTTTCAACCTTCCCGTGACGACGCGTGCGGCCGCGATGACGTCCTCGTCGGTCTTCAGCGACGGTCGAACGCCGTTCGCGTCTCTCGCCATTCCCGCCAATTCGCTCTCGTTCGGCGCCACATAATCCACGAGACGTAACAACGTCTCATCCACCGCCTCGTGCGAGCCTCCGGCGTCGAGAACGATCGCTTTCAGACCGATCTCTCTCCCGACGCTCGCCGCGATTCGATTCACACGCGTCGGAACCTCCCTCTGCAACAAGAGCGTCGTCGCTCCCGCCAACGCCGCGCGAAACTCATTCGCCAACGTGTCGTCGTCGTCGTTCCAATCCAACATGTTCGCCCCGCCCACGACCACCGCGCTCGGCGCACCGTCTGCGGATAACATCACGAATCCCAATCCCGTCGCGCTTCCTCGCGCGCTCCTCGAGCTGTGCGTCAAATCCACCTCGCGCCCCAGTTCTCTCGCCAGCGCGTCGCCGTGCTCATCCGCCCCGAACCTCCCCACGAACGACGCCACGGTTCCATCGCACGCCAATCTCGACGCCGTCACCGCTTGATTCGCACCCTTACCGCCGCACGCGCGCGTTGTCGCGTGCGACGTCGCGACGATGGTCTCCTCCCGGCGCGGTGGACGCGCGACGCGTGATGTGACATCCATGTTCACGCTTCCCACGACGACGACGGACGCCATCGCGCGCGAGACGCTCGCCAACGCCGCGCACGACGCCGAGACGATGATGGCCATCGCGCGAGCGCGATGGCGTGACGACGCGCGGCGCGCGCGAGACGCTCGCATGGCGAAAAGATGCGCGCGTGGCACTGCGGTCGTTGGCGCGAGAGCCAGGCGCGCCATGTCCGGGGATAAGGCGTCGCGAATCGCGTCCCTGGACGCGCGCATGTCCGCGAGGGCGAAGATGGCGGGTCGTCTGGCGCGCGCGACTGGCGCGACGGGCGCGACGACGAGCGGACGCGGCGGTGGGCGCGGGGGACGAGGCGATTCCTCGAGAGGGGCGCTCGCGAGCGGAGGACGCGGGAGGACGTCGTCGGGGCGAGGCGCGCGCGAGCGGAGGGTGGAAGCGGTAGAGGAAGACGTCGAGACACCGGATGATCCGTCGACGTCGTATTACGCGCCGTTGGATGGGAAGAGGAGGAGGGAACTCGCGAGCGCGACGGCGGCGGCGGCAAAGTCCAAGCGAATCAGAAAGAAAGCGGAGGCGGCGATGAGCGACGACGCGGAGAGTCGGAGATTGTTCGTGGAGCAGTATACGCGAGAATTGCTCGCGACGCGCGAGGGCGACGGGACCGGAGACGGCGAGGACGCGCTGAAACAAAAACTGGGCCGGGACAAGGCGTTGCTCTTGGAGGACGCCGCCAAGACGATGGACGTCAGAGAATCTCGCGCCGAGGCGCTCAAGGCGCGATTCGCGAGAGCGAATCGACAAAAGCTTTCTCGCTCGCAGCTTCGAAAGCGAGGTTTCTTCGGCTTGAGCGAAGAAAAGTGTAAATGGAGCACGTTTTCGCGTCTTCGCGCGCTTTGGGAAAAATACGCGCGAGGACTCGTCGAGCGCGCCAAGCACGACGAGGTCCACCGACTCCTCACCCGTGGCATCGATTTACACGGATGCGTCGTCAAAGTGACGAAACACGCGCGCACACCCGATGTCGTCGGCCGCGAGGGCGTCATCGCCTACGTCTCCGACCGCTGCGTCTGGCTCGTCTCTCGCGGACGAGACCAACCGCTCAAGGTATTGATCGACGGCGCCACCCTGCGTTACGTCCTGGACGACCGCGAGGTGACGCTCACGAGCGATGACATCGCGTCCTGTCGACCCTAGCGTATTTTGTATTTTGTAACAACCATCGCGGTGCGCCGCCTCGCGTCACCGTCCCGCAGACGCAGACTCTCGCCGCCATGGCTGAGGCCACAGCGGCCGAACGCATCGCGGCGCTTCGCGCCAAGGTGGCGAGCGAGCGAGAGAAGACTCGAGCGCAGCGCGCGGCGGTGAGCGAATCGAGCGCGACCACGACGACGACGACGACGACGAAGACGCGCGACGAAACGGAGGAGATGGATTTTGAACAAAGACTCGCAGCGTTCCGGGAAGAGGCGGAGGCGCGGTTGCGCGTCGCCGTCGCGGAGGCGACGGAGCGCGAGCAGGCGAAAACGGCGGCGATCGTCGCGGCCATGTCCGAGGGGAGCGAGGGGAAAGGGAACGCGATACAGGAGTACGACGATGCGTTGGCGCGGTTGAAACTCGAGGCGAGCGAGGCGGAGCGACGACGAGGCGTGGACGCCGCGCGATCGGCGACGGCGATGGACGAGGCGAGAGGCGAGATCGAGGCGTTAACGACGGAGCGCGATAAGATGGCGGCGGAGTTGAAGAAACTCAGAGCGCATCTATTGGCTTTGGAGGATGAGGAGGACGAAGTGGCCGAGGAACAGGAGCGGGAAATCGACGAGGCAAGGGAGGAAGAACGACGAGAGTACGAACGAAAATTGGAAGAGTTGAAGAAGAGTATGAGTGGAAGCACCGACGAGGTGCAAAAATTGCTCGAGACGATTCGATTACGAGATGAAGAGGTGGATAATTTGCAAAAGGCGTTGGGCGCGTATTATGCCGACATGGAGAGCGCAGACACGCAGCGCACCGAGGCGCAGCAACTTCGCCAAAAATTAGCCAATCTGACGTCACAGGGCGCGGCAGATCGCGCGGCGGCGACGGAGGCGCGGGAAAAGGCGAAGGAGGCGGAGGAACGTTTGGCAAAGTTTGAGGTGCAATTGAAAATGGCCAAGGATGAATGCATCAAGGCGACGAGCGAGGCGAGCAAGCTCAGGAAAGCGCTGCACCACGCGCTTCAAAAGAGCAGCGATATGATGATTGAGAGCGAAAAGCTACTCGATAAACGCATAGTCAGCGACTTGTTCCTGGCGTACCTCGAGAGAGACAAGGCGGAGGACGTTCTCGATTTGCTGGCGAAAATGCTCGGCTTTTCGGACAAGCAAAAGACTCGCATGGAGGCGTTGAAGAGACAGAAGAAGCGAGGAGTTCTCGGAAAGATTGCACGCGCACCCGTCACGATTGCCGCCGGTGCGATCGGAGTCGCGCTCGAGGTCGCCGGAGCGACTGGTGAAAATAAGGAAGTGCCGGTGGCGGACCTGTGGATTTCATTTTTAGAAAAAAACGCCGCCGAGGACAACAACGACGAGAACAAAGAACCGATTCCGTCGTCTACAGAGTTGATTTCTGCCGCGAGCGAGCTTTGAGAAGCCGAAACGTCGCGTACATAGATTAGATTATAGAAAATGTATAGCCCACCGCGACGTCATCGACGCAACTCGCCCACCCACCGAGACGTCAAAAACTAACAACGCCTTCGCACCGTAAGATTCGCCTCGATTGTTCATCGGGTCGCGACGGGTGACGCGCGCGCTGGGCTGAGACTCCTGGGCACAACAGCCCAACGTTCCGGTGGCGTCTCATCCCAAACCACAGCGGAACGCTCCGCGGAGGTACCCAGTCCTTACGCGGAAGTACGCATTACGCGTGTCGTCTGAGAAACTTTCTTTCTCAGACCGTTTCTAGCGACGAGCAGCTTCAAGCGTACTCCCCTCGAAGTTCCGTTTCTAGAAATAGACGTGTAATACTGTTACAAGCGAGATTGCGCGACAGTCCACTGTTTCATGGCTTGTCGAACACCTAAATCGAGCATGATCTCTTCGCTACCGCCCGGAATGGCGTACGCCCGGACGTCTCTATACAGGCGTTCCACCTTTTCACCTTGTCCACTTCTCGTGTACGACGCACCGCCGAACACTTGCGCCGCCTCGCGCGCGCAGTATTCAAACACCTTCGTACTCTGCACCTTGGCGAGCGCGGTGATACCCGCGAGCGCCTTTGACGCTTGCTCCTTCGTCATCGTGTTCATTTGGTACGTGATCATCTCGAGTAAGTTGTGCGTCGCTTCGATTTGTCGAATCATTTCAGCCAGTTTATGTCGAATCACGGGATGTTCGACGAGCCTCTTACCAAACGTACGTCTGCGATGCGCGTACTTGAACGCCTCCTCATAGCACACGCGCGCAAATCTATTCGCCTGGATCACGAAACCCCATCGCTCGTGGTTAAAGTTGTGCATGATGTATTTGAAGCCTTCGTTTTCTTTCCCGATGAGATTCTCGACGGGCACCTTGACGTCTTCGAAAGTGATGAACGTGGTCCCGCTCGCCCAGACGCCCATGCAGTCCATACGGCGACACTCGACCCCGGGCATCGTGCGTTCGACGACCAAGAGGGAAATGCCTCCCATTCCCGGTCCACCCGTGCGGACCGCGACGGTGAAATAGTCGGCCCAGATCCCGTTCGTAATCCACTTTTTCTCCCCGGTGACGTGATAAAACTTTCCGCTCGGATCCAACTTGGCCTCGCACCGAATGTTCGCCACGTCGCTCCCGGCGTACGGCTCGGTGATGCACAGACATATGATTCCATCACCGCGCAAACACGGCACGCCCACTCGACGTCTCAACGCATCGCTTCCAAAGTTCAAAACCGGCGGTAAACCGATGTTTATCCCCTCCAACAATCCCCAAAGCACGCCGCCGCTCCCGCACCTCGCGAATTCGTCAAAGACAATCAACTCGTGAAAATAATCGAAATTCTCCGGCGGCGCGCACTCCGGCACCAGATCGCTCGGCCACGGCTTACCGACGATCGCGGGCAAGATTCCAGCCTCGTACGTCGCTCGATACACCTCTTTCGGTATCGTCTTCGCCTCGTCCCACTCGTGCGCGTTTGGCGCAATTTCCCTCTCCACGAATGCCCTCACCTTTTCTCGAAACGCCGCGTGTGACGCCGTGTAATACGGTGAGTTGAATCCATTGTACCACGAAGGCTACGCGCGCACATCGTCAGTTGTCGTCGTCAGTCCTCGTCCATCGTCGCGTCGCGCGCGCGCGCCGTCGCGTCGTCATCCATCGAATCAATCGAGCAATCAGTCAATCCGACGTCTCGCTTCGCCTCGCGCGCGCGTCCACCTCGCGTCTCTCGCCTCGCGCACGCACGTCACCGAAAGGTACGCCCTCGCCGAACGGTTCGTTCGACGCCGACGTCATCGCGCGCACGCCTCGGCTCGGCGTCGCGCGCTCGAGTGCCGCATTGCGCAGTCGAGCGCCGCGCGACCGCACTCATCGCCCGACGCCGCGACCGCGACCGCGCCATGTCGCGGCCGAGACGAGCGACGCGTCGATCGTTCGCGCATCCCAACTGCGACGTCGACGCCACGGTGGAGTCGTCGTTCGCGTTCGCGTCGCGAGTGGAGGTGACGGTTCCGGTGGCTGACGACGACGACGACGACGACGTGGCGCGCGCGCTCGACGATGCCGCGCGCGACGTGGACGCGTCGGTGCGATACGAAGCGATGATGTCGGTGGCTGACGCGCTGGAGCCGCGCTTCGTGCACGAACACGTGCGCAGATGGAGACGAGGGACGCGCGGGGACGACGACGGCGACGCGGCGGCGGCGAGACGCGACGGCGGGGACGGCGACGCGCGGTTCGGATTGGTGACGGCGGAGACGCGCGCGGATTCGGACGATTGTTGGTGCGTGACGCCGAGTGGAAGGTTCGTGGGGTCGCTGATGTCAGAGACGAGGGAGCGATTGGGATTACAGAGCGTTGAGGACGAGAGAGGCAAGGCGACGGTGAGCGTGAATTTGAAGAGGGACGAGTTTCGAGTGTCGAATTGGTTTCACGATCGCGTGGGCGAGTGCGCGCGAACGTTGGAGGCGGAGGTGGGTAAGGTGAAGGTATTTTGTGGGTACATGGTGAACGGCGCGCACGAGGAGGTGAAGTTTCCGCAAGGGGTGACGGAGTCGAGACGCGTCGCGAATGAGAAATCCTCCGAGCGACTCGTCGCGAGCGCGGAAATTCATCGTGAGCTCGTGCGGGCGAGCGCGTGGGGAGACGACGAGTGGAAGACGTTCATGGATTCAAGCGGTGAGTGTAGGGACAGACTGGAGGATGTGCTCGAATTCTGTGGGCGTCTGAGCATGGGGAGCGGGTACGGTTTGAGGGACGGCGGCGAGACAACGTCGATGGAGACTCGACGATGGCGCGGATTTTTACTGTATCCAGATATTAAGCGCGTGATAGAAGCGGCGAGAAAAGTAACACGCGATGGAAACGCGCCGTACGCCATCGTCACGGTATGGTCGTTCGCGAACGCACCGCGAAATCTCGCCGGGGCGCCGTCCAAAAAAGTCGAGCACGATGCGTGCGTTCCCAGAGGCTCCGACGTCTTGACTCTGATCGTCTTTCCGGACGGCGGATACTTGAAGTATGTCGTTTAATAAGCGTTGTAGCGTTACAGTAGAAAGTATTACATGGTGCTGTTGCTATAGTAGCGGCGTAAAATAGATTCTTATTCGTGCTTGTGCTCTTGATGAAAGTGTTTGCGCGCGCGGGCAAAGCAATTTTTCATAAATGTGTAGTCGCCTCTTCTTAAGAAGAGCTTCGCGATCCTTCCTTCGATCCCTCGTTCGATCCCTCGTTCGAAGCGTCAATGTTTGAACCGTATTCCATGTCGTTGCTTTCGGCGACGTTGGATTCGTTTGACTTTTTCTCCTCCGAGCCGTTGGATCCGTTTTCAGTCGTCGTCGCGGTGGTGTCGTCGGCGCGAATAAACTGTCCGCGTACGCGAAGCCGCGATTCCGCGAGTTTCTGGCGCGACGCGTAGCGAACCTTTTTTTCAAAGTTTCGCTCTTTTCGCTTCTTCAAGAAGCGACGAATCGCAGCGGCGCGGTGCTCGGCGGCGGCGCTCGTGCACGTCTGTTGTACGTGATCCGCCGTCGTCTGTAAAACGCTGTAAAACGGATTCGACATGAACGACTGGTCCGTGACGGACGCGTCCATGGCCATCATCATCGGTAGTGGCGGCGGCGGCGATACGACCGGCGCTTGGTATTGACTCGTGTCGAAATACGGCGGCACGGGAACCATGCCCGGGGGGACGTCCACGACGGGCGGCTGCATTTGCGGCAGAATTGGACCGTAAAAGTTCATAAAATCTGCGGGAGGCATCATGGACGACGCTTCGAAAAACAGCTGGTGTTGCTGCGGAGTCAGCGCCGCGCTCATCATGTGCACCTGCGTGTCCTTGGATTCATTCTTGAGATAATTTTGGAAACCTTGAAACGCCGATCGAGAGTTGGATCGTCTCACGACGATTTGTTCCGACGTCTGCGTGGGTAAACTAAGCTCGAGCATCGTCGTCGCGCCACCGTGCGCCTTGATGAGCTGCACGCTCAGACCTCGAAACTTATCGCTCTCGTTCGGATCGCGTTGACCCGAACCGGACCCTTCGTGCGACCCGCTTTCGCTTCCCGTGCGATCCGCCGAGCCGCCCGAACCGCAGTCTCCGGAACCGCCCTCGTGACTCGCCCAACGATCGATCGCCGCCGCCTCCGCCCTCCTCGTGTCCGCGGCGCGTCTCTTTTCGTTACACAGATTATCGCTTCCCGAATCTGTCTTCTGTCGCTCTTCCGACCCGCGCGGGGTCGCCTTGCTCGCGCCGCTCAGTTTCGTGAGCGACGACTTGGCGCTCCCGTCGTTCTTGTTGGCGTCGTTCCCCGACCCCTCACCCTCGTCGCTTCTACTCTCGCGACTCTTCAACCCAGCGCGCGGAATCGTCGCTAAACTCTCCTTGAGCTCGACGCGATTGACCGGTTTATTGAGAAATCTCGCCGCGCCCGCCTCCTCGTACCTCCCGCCGCGCTCCTTGCGTTCGTCCACCGTGGACATGACGACGATGGGCACCCCTCGCAACGCCTCATTTTCTCGACACGCCTCGACCAGTTCCACCTCACCGTCGCACTCGGGCATCAACACGTCCAAGAGAATCATGTCCACCTGCTCGTCGTTCGTCCCCGTCCTCGTCTCGCGGCCCTCCGCCGCGTTCGGCGCCCTCGTCCTCGCCCGCGCCGTGCGCGCCCGTTGCAGCGCCTCCAACACCTCGTTCGCGCTCTTCGCGATGACGCACTCCACCCCGAGTTCACCCAACAGAGACGCCGACATCGTTCTCGTTCGTTCGTCATCCGTCGCCAGGAGCACGCGCAGACGAGGGTCGTCCTCCTCGTCCTCGGTCTTTTCCACCTCCGCGCCCGTCGCCGTCGCGCGCGCGCGCGCGTCTCGACGCATCATCTCCACTCCACGCACGACGCGCGCACGCACGCACGTTCGACCGACGGAGTGACGACGGACACACACCGCACACACGCCACCGATCGCACGCACCGATCTCGGATCTCGGATTCAGATTCGGATTCGGATTCGGATTCGACGAATGAATCGATGATTCGATCGTCCGATGCGGTCGACCCCCCTCCCGTCCTCTCGCGACGCGACGACCGAGCACGATCGAACGCGCGGTCGAGACTTCGACGTCACGTCACGTCACGTCACCACCCGCGTCCCGGTCTCGATCGCGCGCGTCACGACGTCGCGCATCCAAAGACCATCCCATCGCGGTGCCGACGACGACGACGACGAGAAGATATTTTCCGCGCGCGCGATCTTTTTCTCTTTCAAGATCTCGAGATCGATCGATCGATCGGTGGTAGGATTCGGACAACTGGTATAGGCGTCGTTTCCGTACAATAGGTACTCGTGGTCCTGTCTATGGACGAGGGTGTGGGGTCGTTCGCGCGAGACGTGCACTTTTCCATGTCTGGCGCCCGTAGACTTACTTTTGAGGCGCGCGCGCGCGATGGACGTTCGTCGGACGTCAGGGGGGGAGGAAGGCGCCGAGGGCGGAGGTGATGTAATCGTCGAGACCGGTGAAGGGACGGCGGGCGGCGACGTCGAGGGTGAAGGCGAGGAGCCAAAAGAGACTGGGGCGGAGGAGAAAGGCGGAGACGTAGTCGGCGTCGCGGGAGACGACGTCTCGAGCGCGAAGTGAGGCGCCAAAGGTGGACCATTGTAAGAGCCAGACGAGACCGAACGAGCCGTGGGCCCAGATGACGGGGAGACCGGGTCTGAAGGCCTCGAGGGCGGCGACGGAGGCGACGTCGAGGACGCGTTGCGCCGGGAAGATTTGGGCGCCGAAACCGAGCGTGCCGAGCCAGACGGCAAAGGCGGCGCGCTTGTCGTCGTCGGTGGCGAGGGCGATGTAGGTGGAGGTGATCGTTTGCCAGGCGAAGGGGACGAAGGCGAGCGCGAAGGCGTCCAAAATGGGGACGTGATTGAGCGCGGGATCGACGACGCCGCCGAAACGCGCGCACTCCCACGTCAGCACCAATTGAAACGCGATCGATCTCGCGCTGAGCTCCGTCTTGCGCCACCCTCGCTTTTTCGAGAGCGGTACGCCCGTTAACGCGCACGTCGTCGCGAGCGCGAGGGCGATGGCGACGAGAGTCGCATCCAACGGAGGAGGCGTCCCGCCGCCGCTCGCCAACGCCGCGACGTCCTCCACCGCCCACTCCACCATCAACCCCGCCCCGAGCGCCGTGTACGCCGCGCCGGAGATGGCGTGCGCGTGCCACGCGTCCGCTTTCGTCCACATGCGTCGCCACGCGCGCGACGGCGCCATCGCGCGTCGAGACGCGTCCGCATCCACATCGGGCGTCACCGAGGAGGACGAGGTCGTGTCGTTCGTCGATGCGCGCGCGACGAGCTCGCGCGACCGCGACCGCGCGACGGATGACGTCAAACGCGATGCGAGCGTCAGACGCGGCGCCGACGCGCGCGACATCGCTCGACGCGCGTCAAGAGGTGTGGATAAAGTGAATGAGGGAACGAAATTTTTTTTTCTTTTCACGTCTATTTTGGTACAACGACGGAACGGTCGCGACGAAACGAAACGAAACGATCACGACGTCTCCATCGGTTTGTTGGTTTGACTCGCGCTGGATACTTTTAACTTGTCCACGAAGTGAATGGTCTCCGCCTTTGAGACGAGGAGGTTGCACGACGTACGACCGCGCCAACACGCGATGGCGAGGTCCGCCTTGGCGCAGTTCAACTTGGATAAATCCTCGTCGCGAGGGATGAGGATGCAACACCCGAGGGTGAGGTCGAGGATGGCTTTTTTGGTGTCGGCGTCGGAGACGACGGCGCGGTGAGGGGCTTCGGCGCTGTGCTCAAAGGCGAGCGTGCGACGCTCGAGAATGTTTTTGAAATCCTCGTACGTCGGACGAATGATGCGCTTCTTCACGAATGGGAACATCATGGGAAGACCGTCTTGTGTGAGACGGAAATCGCAGGAACCATTCGCCTCCTCTTTGATCTCTTGACGCTCGAACGCCTTGAGACCGCACGACGTGACGCGAAGACTCTCGTTGACGTCACACGCCAAGTATTGGCGCAAGGAATCGGTGATGGTGTAGATGCGCTTCGGACGAGACGTATCGGACGTTCTCGTCACGCAATTTTTGTGCAAGGCGACGTCTTCGCTCTCGATACCGTACACCTCGTAAATGCTGTCGATCACCTTCGGGTCGTTCACCGGAAGCACCGGATCGATGCCCAACCATCTGCTTCCTCCGTTCGGTCCTCTCGCCGCGCGGTGCGGGAGCAAGTACTCGCCCTTTTCATCCACTCCCGGAGGAATCGGCGACGAACCCTTGCGAAGAGTGTGGATTTCGTGCGATAATTTGACGTTGTTTTGCTCGTCGACGGTGAGGTTGACTCGCACGCGCTCCTTGACGCCCTTCTCTTGCCCCTTTGGATCATCCGTGGCGTCCATGTGCTTGACTTTTTGAAAGACGGCGACGAAGAATCCGCCCGTGTCTTGATGGTGCGGTAACAATCGCAAGCATCGCTCCATGGGAAGCTTTTTGGTTTCCTCGTCGGAGAACATCGTCTTGCTCAGCTTGTACATCTGTTCTCCGCCCTCAAAGCTTGGGTGGTAGCCAAACTTGTCCCACACCTGCCACTCGTGGAGACCGGGACTGCGCTTGAGGTCGGGCAATTCGTTGCTCACGTCCATGAGCTCCAAAGCGCCGTTCGATCCCTTCAACAACGCCGCCACGACGGCTTCGTTCTCAATCGGATTCAACGAGCACGTGCTGTACACGAGACGACCGCCAACCTTGAGGAGCTCAGCGCCGCGAGTCGCAATCTTGAGCTGCAAGGTGTGCAAACCGTTGCCGTTGCCGGGTACCCATCTGTTCCAAATATCCGGTGCTTTGCGCATCGTGGCGTCGCCCGAGCACGGCACGTCGCAGAGAATGGCGTCGAAATCAAAAACCTCGCCTTGCGGACCTGTGATGATGGGATAGTTTTGCGCCTCGTGATTCGTCACGAGCAACGTCGGCGAGTTGGCCCGCTTCGTTTGATGCGTCAACAGGTTGCATCGCTTCAGATCGACGTCGTTTGCGACGACGAACCCGGTCGGAAGTTTGCTCGTCCCATCGAAATCGCCGTGCATGCGCTCCAAAATCTGAAACGTCTTGCTACCCGGCGACGCGCACATGTCCAAAATTCGATGGTGCGGTTGCACGTCCAAGAAAAACGGCGGAATCATCGACACCGCCTCTTGTCTCGAGATGGACCCCAACTCGTTTGCGTTTTTGATGAAGTCAAAGATCCCTTGCAACACCGGCATTCGACGCAACTGCGATCGAGTGTAACTGCACTGCCATGCCAGTCGCTCGGGATACCACGCCAAAGGTTTTGGCGGCGGGATTTCCGTCTGCGTCTCCTCATCTCGCAGACTCTGCTCAAGCAACTCCGCGAACAACGTTCCCTCCAACTGATCTCTCATGTCCGTCGCGAATTTCCCGCTTCCATTGATTCGAAACGTCAACGGCAACGCCGTTCGCAGACTCGTCATGAACTCCTCCCACTCGCTCTCGGGGACAATGTTTTGCGCCTTGTAATACGCCTCGAACGCCGCGTTCTCCATCTTAATCTCCGAGAACTCCTTCCTCCCTTGTCCGCTCCCCTGATCGTCTCGCTTTTGACGCTTATAATCGCGCGAGAATCCACCGCTGCGTCCGCCTCGTCCGCCGCCGCCGCCGCCGCGACGCTTGTTGTTAAACTTGTTCCCTCGTCCCATCGCTCGACGCGTGCGAGTCCGCGCGCGATGAGTGACGTTCGCGCGGGTGTGCTTTCGAGTCGTTCACCGATCGAGCGCGTCGCGCGCGTCGACGAGTGAGCAAACTAATCATCAAATCACAAATCAAAGGTTTTTTTTTGGCGCGCCGTCGACGGGAGACGACGGCCGAACGAGTGATGGTACACGCGGGCGCGTCGGTCGTCAACGAGCGCCGGATAAGAGAAACACGACGACCAGAGAGAGGAGCGACCCGAGAAATATGCCGGCGATGAGCGCGGAGGTGAGGGCGACGCCCTCGGATTGGCGACGCGTGGGCGGGACGCGGCGCGCGCCGTGCGAGACGGCGACGGTGGCGAGCAAACCGTTGGTGACGGCGAGGGCGAGGATGAAGACGACGGCAAAGACGTCGTGATTGAAGACGACGGGCATGATCCATCTCGGCGTGGTGACGTTGCAGGCGGCGATGAGGGGGATGAAGGCGAAACGAAGGAGGGCGAGGCGGAGGAGAGACGCGCCGGCGGGCGGCGTCTCGGGAAACGTCGCCGCGGCGTGTCGACCGAGTAAATCACCGAGATTGAAGAGAAGGAACAGCGTTGGCGACCAGAGCGCGCCGAGCGCATTTGTCGTGCTCTCGATCGAACTCGTGACGGCCGGAAAGACGGACAGAGTGGCGATGAAGGTGACGGCGACGGAGAGTCGGTACTCGCGACTGTCGTCGACGACGACGACGCGAGACGCCGCGCCGTCGGCGTCCAATCCGTTCGCATCCGCGCGTCCATCGTCGATGAGACCGTCGTCATCACCATCATCGTGATCATCGTCGATCGCCGTCTCCTCGTCCTCGCTCTCGCCTCCTAAGAGCGCGCTCGTCTCCGCGCGCGCGCGTTCTCGGCGCTCCTCCTCTCGCGCCTCGGCGACGTATTTTTGATACGCCGTCGACCGCTCCAACCACGCCGTTCCTCCCGCGCACGCCGCGACGACGACCGCTGCGACGTAAAAGTACACCTCTGCCTGCGTTTCCACCGATCGCGTCGTCTCACCGCCCGCGCTCGCCGTCGTGATCAACGCCGAGAGAGACGCGGCGACGCCGCTCAGCGCCTGTCCCGACATGGCGGCGCGCGCGAACCGCGGCGGTAATCGACTCGCCGCGGCGAACCCTCCGCTCTGCGCCAGCGCCGTGCACGCGCCGACGATGACGATGACCATCATCGTCTGTCCGTACACTTTTTCGGCGCTCCACGACGTCGCGCGCGTCGCCAACGCGCACATCCATATCGCGAGCGCCGTCGCCGCCAACGGCGTCGTCAACCGCCCGAGATTCCCCAACCGCTCCGCCGCTCCCGTCCTCGCGCACGCGAGCGCGCCCAGGAGATTACTCGCCGAGTACGCGAACGCGAACGCGCCCTCAAAGTTGTCCACGACGGACGTCGACGCGAATCGGCGCGCGAAGTACGGTCGCTCCGTGATGAAGACGTTCCACGGGAAGAGCGCGCCCACGCCGACGGCGACGAACACCATAGTCAACAGCCGCTCATCGCGCGCGGACATGACGCGCGCGATGACGCACGAGCGTTTCGCGCGTGCGTCGGCGACGCGGCGTCGACGCGCGCGACGCGGTGACGATGGGCACGCGGTGACGATTTCGAGACATCATTCATCGTTCATCCACACAGCGAGGCGTACACTCTCACGCGATGGCGACGACGAGCGCGGCGCGCGCGCGATGCGCCGCCGAGATGAAGACGATGACGATCCGCGCGGCGCGCGGGACGACGACGCGCGGAGGCGCGGTGGCGCGCGCGGTGAGACGCGGGACGACGACCATTGAGATGCGAACGCCGGGGACGATGACGACGACGGTCGCAGCGCGCGGCGCGACGCGCGGAGGCGCGAGCGGACGCGCCGCGACGCACGTCGTGCGCGCGTCTTCCGGCGACGACGAGAAAGTACCGTTCGGGTACACGCGCGCGGACGTCATGCTCATCGGGGGCGGCGTCACAGGGGCGGGGTTCGCGGCGTACTACGGCTTGCAGTCTTTCGGTGGTATGGACGCCACCAAGGCTGGTAACGCGGTGCAGTTGACGTTCGTTCTCGGACTCACGTTGGTGTGGGTCGGATCGTACGTCATGCGCGTGTTCAACAAGGACATGACGTACGTGAAGCAGTTGAAGGATTACGAAGACGCGGTGATGCAAAAGAGACTCGAAGAGATGCCCGCGGGAGAGTTGGAAAAGATGATGGACGAATTGGATCAAAAGTAAAAGTAAACAAAGAACATTATGTGAATATTATCTCTGCACGTGCTAGACATCGTTCGCATCGAACACCGACCCCTTGACTACGCGACGCGAACGTTATCCGTCCCGACGCGCGCCCGCCGTGCGAGCGTCCGCCTTGTTTCGAATGGACGCGATGCGATCGCTCACGGCGACCATGCCGCGACGATCGAGGAAAGGGTACTCACCCGCCCAAATGTTGAGAAAAGGAAAGTACGCCTCTCGCACCGCTTGGAATGTGTAAAAATATGGGTCGTCGGACGTGACGACGAGCTCGACGTCGTCGCCGACGTTAATGTCCGCGTATTCCGCCTTGAGAGGAATTTTCAGCGGCACGCGCGCGCCGGAACCATCGCCAATGAGTAAATTGAACATCCAGTCCACGCTCGCCGTCGCTCGCGTCTCCACTGGTTCGACCGAGACAACTTTCGCTCGCCACAAACCCGCGTACTTGGCGCTTCGCACCTTTGAGTTACGCCTCGCCGCGAGCGCCACCGGTGCCCACAGGAAGAACGTGCTCGCCGGTATCGCCACCGCCGGTAACGCGTTCGCCGTCAGCACCGTCGTCAGCAGCGACAGTCCCATGCGCTGAAACGCGGTATCGTTATCCCCCCAAAAGTATCCGTATTGCTCCCCGGTCGCCGCGATGGGCAACACGCGCTCGTAATCCCTCCGCGTCAACACCATCACGTCCGGCCGCGCACCCCCGCGCGGGCGTCGATCGCTCCCTCGACCTCGTCTCTCTCGACGTCGACTCTCTCGCGCGTCTCGCGACGCCCCTCGCGCGCGTCTCTCCTCCGCCTCCGCCGCGGCCCACCACGCCTCCTCTTCGCCTCGACCCGACGTGCTCGCCTCGCGCGCGTCGTCATCGTCGCCATCCGTCGCGCGTCGCCTCGACGCGCGTCCTCTCGTTCGCGCGACGACGGCGTCGTCGTCGTCGACGCCACCGCCGCCGCCGTCGCGTCGAAGGATGAAATTTCGAGCGCGACGATGCGTCCTCGCCGCCGTCGTCCTCGTCGTCGGCCACGCGCCTCGCGCGTCTCGCGACGCCGACGACGACATCGCGCGCGACGTCTTCGTCCGTCCGAACCGCGCGTCGTCCGCTCGCCCCTTCCGCGCGCGCTCGCGCGACGAACTCTGACGCTGGTTCGACGAAGATTCGACACACGTCTCCACGCGCCATGCGCCGCGCCCTCACCGCGCGCGCGATGCGCGAGACGACGCGTCTTCGCGCCGTGCGCGCGGTGGAGACGTCACGCACCGTCCACGATCGCGCGCGCGGCGCGGAGACAGAGAGAGCGACGACGGGGGAAGCGAGAGAGACGCACACGGCGCGACGGACATTTACCGCTGCGGATTGCGTCGCGTTCGCCGCACTCACGGGGGACGCGAATCCCATACACTTCGAGAGCGCGGACGAGGACGGTGGTGGACGACTCGGTGGGCGGGCGGTGCACGGCATGCTCGCGGCGAGCGGGTTCGGGGCGCTCTTGGCCAAGGTTGCGCCGGGGACGGTGTACGCGAGTCAAGAGTTGAAATTTCGTCGACCGATTCGCGTCGACGAGGAGGTGGAGATTGAGATTGCGCTCGTGAAAAGGTCGGGGACGCGGGCGAAGTACGAGACGGTCGTTCGTAGGGTGGCGTGCGGGACGGTGTGCATCGATGGGTTCGCGTTGGCGCTCTTGCCGGAGTAGACGGCGAAAATTGTAAATTGTAACGATAGATAGTGATAGTTTTACTTTTGAAGAAATACAATGGTACACGCGCGAAAGAATGACGCGCACTCTCAATTCTTGCTTTCACGCGTCGTCGTCTCCACGTCCGAGACCGGAGAACATGGAATCTAATTTGCTCACCTTGTCGCGACCCGCCTGCGAGAGTGGCGACCGCGACGCCCGCGCGGCGTTGGAATCTCTCGCGTTTTGCACGGCTTGCGATAGACGAGCCTTTTGCGTCTCCCATCTCGCGCTCGACGAGTTCGCTTCGACGTCGCGGGCGTTGAGCAGATTACTTCGCGACGCCCGTCGTTCGGCGTCGACGCCGTCGTCGGAGGAGAGCGGCGGAAGCTGTTGCTCGCGCTCGGCGACGTCGGCGCCGACGAAGAATTCGTGTTGCGCGCCAATCTCTCCACCGTCCTGGACCTCGGCGCGCTCGCGCTCAACGATCGATTTCCCAGTTTCCGTGCTCTCGCATATGCCTTTATCGCCGTTAAAGGTGAAACTCTTCGCCTTGAACGCGCTCACCGCGCGTTCAAACCAACCGAGCGCAATGGCGACGCAAAACAGGCACAAAAAAGCGGGCACAATGACGTTCAACTCGGCCGCCATCTCGGGGACTTTGGCCTCCATCTTTCTCGAAAACGTCGTCTGTTTACCGCTCGCTTTGATGATGGGAAGGAGCATCAAGAAATTGTAACTGATCGGCGCCGCGTATCGACACACCAAGCTCGCGTTGACCAAGAGGGAAAATCCATCCGTCGCTCGCGGGACGAGCTGATAAAAGCTAAACATGCCGAGCTTGAAGAGGGAATAAAACGTGCACAGACACATGTAGAAGAGAGGAAACGCGACGACGACGTGAACGCTCGCCGACGACGACGATGCCATCGCGCTCTCCAACATGACGCTCAACAGAGACGCGTGATCCGCGTACGCCCACGCCCGTCCGACCCAAATTGTCGATTCGGCGACGACTATGGCGGCGGAGAAAAACGCGAGTCCCGCGGCGATCACTCGTAACATCACGGGTAAGAGCACGATGAACCATAGGAATTCAATCTCGTCGACACATTTGGAAAACGTGGCGCCCTCGCGATTGGGTGGTCGATGCAGACGTCTCGACGCTCTGCTCTGTTCGGCGGCTTCCGCTCGAAACGCCTCGTTGATCGCGGCGACGTATTGCGCCTTTGTTCTCTCGTACACGCGAACCGCGCGTCGTAAACCGCGACGAAGCGACACTAAATCCGAATATTCATCGTAATCGTACGTCAGAATGTCCTCCTCGAGCGCGTCCTCGTCGTTTGAGTCCGCATTCGCGCCGCGCGCGGCGCCCATACTCGGCGTCTCACGTTCGATGACTGTCATCGCCCACCTCAACTCGTGTCTTCTCGGCATCACTCTCGACGTCATCGCCACCGCCGCCGCCTGTCGAGCCAAGTTTTCGTACGCCGTCGTGAGCGCTCTCGACGACGCCGCAACGCGTTTATACGCCCACATCAACCGCGCGTTGAAGGAGGCGCGTATCCAAATTCTCCTGGGTACGTCCACCAATCCGTAACCCATGAGTAAGACGCCCGTGCTGATACCGAAGACGTTCGCGAGGACGATTCCGTACGCTCGCATCGCCGCTAAAGATAACTTTTCCGTCGCCAGCATCACCGTGCCTCCGAGGATGACGGCGGCGAACATGGCGCCCAAAAACGTCGCATTTTCTCTCACCGCCCGTCTCGCCCGTTCGACTGCGTTGAAATCCGCGCAGTCCTCGTACGATTGACACAGCGGTAAAATCACCCACGTCAGCGCGTACGTGCTCCAATACCCGATTTCCCACGCGCTCGCCAGCGTGTTCGACGCAGCGCCCGCGTCCGCATCGCTCGATACCGTCGCCGCCACGTCCAGAGGCACGACGGCGACGACGGAAAACGCCAGCGTCCACGCGCTCGCCACCTGTAACCTCGTCCACGCCGACACGTCGCGGTCGGCAAAGTACACGAGCGCGCACAGGGACGACACGGCGGCGAAGATGAACGCGAGCACGAGTCGCGAGCCGTCATCCAGCGACGACGACGACATGTCTGTGAGACGAGATTCTCTTCTAGTCTTTGGATGTTGACGACGAAGACGACGTCGCGGCGAGACCGATCGCGCGACCGACCGACCGACCGCGCGGTCGTGCGAGACGAGTGACGCTCGATCGCGCGACGGGGGCGCGTCACCGCCCGCGTCGCTCGAGTCGAACGCTCGGCGTCACCGTGTGGAGGAATGAATGAATGAATGAATCGAGACGCCCGACGCGACACACGCACGCGCGCGCGCATCGCGAACGCACGAACGAGCGAACGAACGAACGAACGCGAATCATGTTCACGACCTCACGCGCGCACGCGGTCGTCCCTCGCATCGCGCGACCGGGACCGCGCGCTGAATCGACGGTGACGAAAACCTTCAGACGACGACGACCGACGACGACGACGACGACGCGCGCGTCGACCGACGACGACGCCTCCGAGTGGGGCGCCGCGCCGTGGGATGAATCCACGAACGGTCCCGACCCGCTCGGGGACGACGTCCTGTTATCCATCGTGCGCTCCGAGTTGGAGGACGACGCGGTGAATCGACTGGTGTGGCGCGCGTTGGGCTACCGCTCGCGGGTGGATCTGGACGCGGAGACGCTGACGGCTGTAGAGGTGTGGACGCCCGATGAGGTGTTTCCGAATTGGAAGAAGAATTATCCGCAACCGCCGGACGTGTTGGGGGTGACGAGAAAGTACGATCCGAAGATTGACGCGCCGGTGAAGGCGGCGTGCGCGGCGCTCACGCGGTCGGTGCCCGAGGAACACAAGCAGGGATTGAAGACGACGCTGCGTCCGTTGGGGTGGAAGGGGTTCACGATGGATGGGTTGACGCCGAACATGACGCGCAGGGCGCAGGTGGCGAACTGGTTGTTGTTTTATAGACGAGAGTTGAGAGGGGTGAGCATCGAAGAGTTGCGGGCGAGACGAGACGCGAGACGGGCGAGAGAAGAGGCGGAGGGAAAGACGGATCGACCGACGGGGACGACCAAGCAAGGGGTCGTGTAGGATTCATTCATTCATTTTCAATATTATTCATGTAGTAGAAAACAAACGACCGCGTCGTCATCAATACGTAAACTCGCCGTACTCGCTCTTGACGACGACTTCGGATTTGCCCTCCTTGGCTTCCACGCGACCGACGACGCGGGCGTCGATGTTGAAGCTTTGACTAATATCGATGATTTTCTGCGCGTTCTCGGGAGAGCAGTAGAACTCCAAGCGATGACCGCAGTTGAACACCTTGTACATTTCGCTCCATTCGGTGTTGGAACACTCTTGAATCAAACGGAAGAGGGGTGGAATGGGGAACATGTTGTCCTTGACGACGCGCAAGCCGTCGAGGAGAAAGTGTCCCACCTTGGACTGCGCGCCGCCGCTGCAGTGCACCATGCCGTGAATATCCTTCACGTCGATCGCGTCGAGCACCGCCTTCACCACGGGCGCGTACGTTCGCGTCGGACTCAACACCAACTTACCGACGGTCACCCCGGTTTCCGGCTCGACGTCGGTGAGCTGGTACTTGCCGCTGTACACCAAGGACTCTGGCACGCTCGGGTCAAAGGTTTCCGGGTACTTTTCGGCCAAATTCTTGGCGAAGACGTCGTGACGCGCCGACGTCAGACCGTTGCTTCCCATACCACCGTTGTACTCGCTCTCGTACGTCGCCTGCCCGAAGGAAGCCAAGCCGACGACGACGTCGCCCGCCCGAATGTTGTCGTTGCTCACGACCGAATCTCGTCGCATTCGAGCCGTCACCGTGGTATCCACCACCACCGTGCGCACTAAATCACCCAAATCCGCGGTTTCACCCCCCGTAGACTTCACTCCGACGCCAAATTCGCGCAACGTCTCCAAAACCTCCTCCGTGCCGTTGATGAGCGCGCTCAGCACCTCCCCCGGAATCAAAGCCTTATTCCTCCCGATCGTGCTCGATACGAAGATGTTATCCACGCACCCGACGCACAATAAATCATCCGTGTTCATCACGATCGAATCTTGCGCGATCCCTCGCCACACGCTCAGATCACCGGTCTCTCTCCAATACGCGTACGCCAGCGACGACTTGGTCCCCGCCCCGTCGGCGTGCATGCACGTGCAATACTCATCATCCCCCGCGATGTCCTCCACAATCTTACAAAACGCCTTGGGGAACAACCCTTTATCCACCTTTTTGATCGCCGCGTGCACGTCCTCCTTGCTCGCGCTCACGCCTCGCGCCGCGTAGCGCTCATCCGCCGCCGCGCGTCGCACCACCGCGGTCGCGCGTCCTCGCCCATCGTCCCGTCCACGCCTCGCGCTCGCGCTCGCGAACGCGCGTCCGCGAACGACCGCCGTCGTCGTCGTCGTCGTCACACTCGCCGCCGTCATCGCGCGTCGCCGTGTCGCCCCCGTCGCCGCGTCGTCGCCCCCGTCGCCCCGTCGCGGTCGCGCGCGTTCAAACCATCGCGCGATCACATACATGATGGCGTTCGAGACTCGTGAATATGGGAGTGAGGGGTCGCGGGAGGGTCGTGACCGGTCAATGATCGCCCCGCCGCGACCTCGTCCCGGCACATCGCGACGCCGAGCGAGACCGTCGAGGGCGACGGACGGGGCGAGATGACGCGAGAGGTCACGAAGAGTGCGTGAAGAGTGCGATCGCGGTCGACGTCGACGTCGAGCGCGCGACGCGGGCGCGGTGGGGTGGACGATAGGGGGACGATGCGGCGAGGCGCCGTTTCCCGGAAGTTTTTCCGCACGTTGGCGCGGTGATGGAGATCGTGGGCGGTGCGCGGATGAAAAGCGTTCGGTGCGAGGGGTGAGGGGTGAGCAGTGGTGACTGACGATGTGTTTGAACGATTCGTGGCGTCGTGCGCGCGTAGTATGCTGTATCGGCGCTGGGTACGTCGGTGGGCCCACCATGGCGATGATTGCCAAGAAGTGCCCGGGGATCAGCGTCACCGTGGTGGACATCTCGCAACCGAGAATCGACGCGTGGAACTCGAGCGAGTTGCCCATCTATGAGCCCGGTTTGGATGAGATCGTTTTCGCGTGCCGTGGGAAGAATTTGTTCTTCTCCACGGACGTCGAGGGCGCTATCCGCGACTGCGAGATGATCTTCGTCTCCGTGAACACGCCGACGAAGAAGACCGGTTTGGGTAAGGGAAAGGCGGCTGACTTGACGTACTGGGAATTGGCGGCGAGAACGATCGCTTCGTGCTCCGAAAGCGATAAGATTATCGTCGAGAAGTCGACAGTGCCGGTGCGCACGGCTGAGGCTATCGAGAAGGTGCTCCAACGCAACTGCCCGAACAAGGGTGTTCGCTTCGATATCCTCTCCAACCCGGAATTCTTGGCGGAAGGCACGGCCATGACCGACTTGGACGCTCCGGATCGCGTCTTGATCGGGGGTAAAATTGAGAACCCGCAGGGACAAGCGGCCGTGGACGCGCTTGTCGGCGTCTACTCTCACTGGGTGCCAAAGGAAAATATTCTCACCGCCAACTTGTGGTCCGCCGAGCTTTCGAAGCTCGCGGCGAACGCCTTCTTGGCCCAGCGTATCTCTTCCATCAACGCCATGAGCGCGCTCTGCGAAGCGACCGGTGCGGATGTCCAGCAAGTGTCTCACGCCATCGGTACCGATACCAGAATCGGCGCCAAGTTCTTGAACGCCTCCGTCGGTTTCGGTGGTTCTTGCTTCCAAAAGGACATCTTGAACCTCGCGTACATTTGCGAGTGCCATGGTTTGACCGAGGTCGCTCAATACTGGTACAGCGTCGTCGGTATGAACGATTACCAAAAGAGCCGATTTGTCCGACGCATGATTTCCGCCATGTTCAACACCATCAGTGGAAAGAAGATCTCCATGCTCGGTTACGCGTTCAAGAAGGACACTGGTGACACTCGTGAATCTCCGGCGATCGATGTCGGCCACGGTCTCATCGAAGACGGCGCAAAGCTCAACATTTACGATCCGAAGGTTGCGCACAGTCAAATCGCAATCGACATGGGCGAAGAAGCGATGAAGAACATTACGTGCTGCAAGAGCCACATCGAGTCGTTGACGGGCGCGCACGCCGTGTGCATCATGACTGAATGGGATGAGTTCAAGGCGTACGATTGGGAACAAATCTACTCCGTCATGCAAAAGCCTGCGTTTGTGTTTGACGGTCGACTCATCTTAGACCACCAAAAGCTCAAGGACATCGGATTCATAGTGTACGCTTTGGGGAAGCCGTTAGACCCGTTTCTCTGCTCGGCTGAAGGCGCTCCGTAGGAATTGTTGATAAAATCTAACATTTTTCTATTTAAACCTGCTATCCATCATCGAGCTAGTAAAGCTTTGACCTCGTCGTCGACTCGCTGCACGTATTCCTCTATCTTGAATTTTCTCTTACATCCGGCGTAGTTCATGTACCGTACCTTGCCGAAAACGGCGCGCTCTTTCCAACCTTGATCGTGCACGCCGGCGATCGACCACATGCATCCGACGTAGCCGTTCGGATCGAGACCATCCAATGCGTACGCGTCGTTAAGTTTGATGGACGTCTGCAGGGCCACCTCTGGGGAGGAAGTCCACTCGAGAATCTTCTTTGCCCAATACATTCTCATGAATCCATGCATTCTGCCGAAATAATACAATTCTTTTTGTGCCGCGTTCCACAGCTCGTCGTGCGTGTTCGCGCGTTCGAGCGTCCCGTAGTCGTACACGAACTCCCGCTTATCCGAAGCGTGCAGAGCCAGAGTGTCCTGCGCCCACTGACTCGCGCCCTGGAGAGAGTCGTAGTGAGGATTATACAGACAAAAGTTATCGGATAACTCTCTTCGAACTATGAGTTCTTCCAGATAACTATCTATGGCTTCGTCGTCGACGATTCCGCGAAGCTGAGCGGCTTCCCACGCGGCGCGGCGCGGAGACAACTGTCCGTGATTCAAGTACGGGGACAACCGCGACACCGCTCGCGGTGTCGTGGGTTTGTTACGCTCTCCGTACAGCATCAAGCGTTGTGGAAGAAAACAGTCTTCATTGGGATCTAACAACGCCGCCAACGCCGCGCGTTCACCTGGTTTCACGCCGCGAACCTCCGGGACGTGCGCGCCTCTTCGTCTCGCCTTGTCAATCAAAGCGTCCCAATCCGTCTCGCTCGGCGTCAGGGAATCCGGTGCGGCGATCAAATCACCGAGAACTTTTGGTGCCGTCAAAAATTCCGCGAGATTCCGATGAATCTTCGGACGAATCGTCCTCGCCGCGTACTCTTGCTTGTCGCTCGTCACCCACGCCGGGACGACGTTGTGCGCGTCCACTTCTATCATCGGACACCCCACCACGTTCGCCACCGCCCGCCTCGCCGCGCGTCCCTCTCGCAAGGGCGTGAAATCGCACACCACCGCGCTCGCATCGACCCTCGCGCACGTCTCCAAGATCCCTCTCGCTGCGTCATCGCCCGTCGTCGTCAGCGTCTCCACGCCTCGCCTTCGCAAGTCTCCCTCTAATTCCTTCAACCCCTCCAGCGCGAACACCGCTCGCCGCGCTCCACCGACGCCATCACCCATCAAATCTCTTCCCGCGTGCACCGCCACGACGAGCGGCGCGTGCCGGGCGTTCGCCAACTCCATCGCTCGCGCGAGCGCGTCGTTATTCGCCAACCGCCTGTCCCGGTCGCACCAATACACCACCGGTCCGCGTCCGTTCGGCGTCGTCTCCGCGCTCTCCGCGCCCGAGTTCGAGAGTCGCGCACCGCTTTCGTTCAATCCTCGACATCGTCGCGCATCCACGCCGTCGTCTCGCGCCGTCGCGCGCGTCGTCGCGCCTCGACCCGCCGTCGTTCGCGCCCATCGCCACGTTCGTCCTCGCCGCGTCGCCGCACGCGTCGAACGCACGCCGTCTCGACTCGCGACGCGCGCACCAAACGCCCCCACACGCCTCGCGCCGGCCGCGAGCATCCCTCCCGCGTCGCGTCGCGCACTGTCGCGCGTCATCTTGTTCGCATCCCCGCCGAGGGACACCCCGCCGACGTTTCGCGCGCGCCTCAGTCCGACGCGCGCCCTCGTCCTCGATCATGGCGTCGAGCGGCAACAGGCTCCGCGTGGGCGTCCCCGCGCACGTCGCCTCGGCGGCGCCGCGAAAGCGTCGCTTCCGCCTCGGCGACCGCGTGGCGCTGTACCACGTGCCGTTTTTCGCGCTTTACCTGATCACGCTGACGAAGTGTTACGAGACGGCGGGGAACCCGTATCGAGCGGCGCTGCGTCATCACGTCGCGATGGGGTACGATCCCGCGGTGTTCGACGCGGTGGGCGCGGACGCGAGCGAGGGGAGCGTGTGGTCGGGGAGAGGAGAGGTTCGAGACGAGTGGGGGCAGGGCGAGAGCGACGAGACGAGTTGGGACGCGGGCGAACCCGAAGAAGAAAAGAAGAGCGAGGGTGACGAAGAGAGCGAGAGTTCGAACGGAGAGGAGGAGGTCAAGTACGAGGTACCGCCGACGCTACCGGCGAGATGGTTGCCGGATTTCCCCATGGTGCTGGCGTTCGCGTCGGTGGCGACGCTGCACGCGCTCATCATGTTCGCCCAACACTGGAGCGTTCGCATTCGATGCTTCGTGCAGTATAAGAGCGTCGATCGCGTGAGTGAGGGTACGTACTTTATCATCACTCCGCACCCGCACCAAGGGAAGCCGGAAATCGTGCCCGTATCGCAGTTGCGCGTCTTTGACGCCGATGGCGGACTCAGGACAATGTTGTGGTGCGTGTTCCAGCGTCAGCGATACGAGTACGTCGAGCTCGAGTGGGACGAGGCGCGAAGAAAGGGTCGAGGTGAACTTCAGGAGATTCAGACACCCAAGGATTTGCCTCTCTCTCACTACGTCAAGAGTAAAGGTCTCACGTCCGACGAGGTTCATCACAGTCACGAGCGATACGGTGACAACGCGCTTCGCGTCAATATTCCGACTTTTTGGGAATTGTACAAAGAGCAGCTCACCAGTCCCGTCACTGTGTTTCAAATTTTCACCGTCCTTCTTTGGCTCATGGATGAATATTGGAAATACGCGCTCTTCAGCGCGCTGAGCCTGTTGATTTTTGAGGGCACGACCGCCTTCTCTCGACAGAAGAATGTCACCACTCTTCGGGGGATGGGGCAAACGCCCGGACGAGTCCTCGTCCGACGCGCAGGTGTGTGGGAAGAACATTCGACCGAAGAACTTTATCCTGGTGACATTATTTCGCTCAAGCGCCAGGGAGGTGAAGAAATTCCAGTGCCTTGTGACTGCGTCCTTCTCGCAGGTTCAGCCGTCGTGAACGAAGCGAGTTTGACCGGGGAAAGCGTTCCGCAGATGAAGGAGCACATCAACCCGGAAGTCTCGAAAGATGAAGGTCTCGATATGAATGGTTTGCACAAAGTTCACGTCTTGTACAGCGGGACGACGTTGATGCAGCACACGGCGAAGACCAACAGTGAGTCGCCCGCTGTGCAAGTGTCCACCCCGGATGGCGGTTGTTTGTGCTACGTGCTTCAGACTGGTTTCGCATCGACGCAAGGTAAACTGATGCGTATGATGGAGTTCAGCAGTGAGCAAGTCACCGGAGATACGAAAGAGACGCTCATTCTTCTCTTTATTCTTCTCGTCTTTGCTCTCGCCGCGAGTTACAACGTGTACGTTGAAGGCGTCAAGGATGGAAAGAGAAGTCAGTATGAACTCATTTTGCGATGCATCATGATCATCACAAGCGTCGTTCCTCCCGATTTACCCATGCAAACGGCGATGGCTGTGAACACGGCGCTCATCGCTTTGGTTCGTACGTCGGTCTACTGCACGGAGCCGTTCCGAGTCCCCGTCGCCGGCAAGATTGACAGCTGTTTGTTCGACAAGACGGGGACCATCACGAGCGATCGTCTCGTCGCTGAGGGCGTGCTCAGTGATTTGAGCAAAAACGCAAAACTCAAGGAACCCGTAGAAGCGTCGAAGAACGTGTCTATCGTCGTCGGTGGATGCCATGCGCTTCTTGAAATCGACGGTAAGACGTTTGGCGATCCTCTCGAAAAGGCGGCTCTGTTGGGAATCAAGTGGAAATACGATCCGGCGTCTCACACCGCTTCGCCGAAGATGGACGATAAAATCAAGCGCACGTGGGATGGTGTTAACAATACGTCTGTGAAGATTTTGGCGCGCAATCATTTCGCTTCAGCGTTGCAGCGCATGAGCGTGGTTGCCGACGTGAAGACGGACTCCCGCGTTGAACGCTGGTCTTTGGTCAAGGGTTCCCCGGAAATGATCAAAACTTTACTTAGAACTGTTCCTGAAGGTTATGAAGCGGCGTATCGCAGCTTGGCGGAGCGAGGTATGAGAGTCATCGCCCTCGCCCACAAGCCATTGGATGAAACTGAAAGCGCTCGAGTCGGCTCCCAAACCTCACCTTTCACTCGCGACGAGGCAGAGTCTGATCTCGTTTTCGACGGTTTCTTCGCGTTCGCCTGCAAAGTGCGCGCTGATTCCGCTGAAATTATTCATGCGTTGAAGAGAAGCTCGAACAACGTGATGATGGCGACGGGTGACGCGACTCTCACGGCGTTGCACGTCGGGAACGATGTCGGCATTGCTCGCGGAGGCCTCGACGGCGCCTTGGTTTTGGCTCTCGACTCCTCCAGAACGCTGGAGTGGCAAAGCGCTCGTGTCGATGACACCGGGAAACCGATCAAGATCATTCCGTACGAAAACACTTCCATTTCAGAACTCGCCGATAAATATAGTTTGTGCGTCACCGGTAAGAGCCTCAATGCCGCTCTCACGGCGCCGGGAACGCTTTGGGACAACCTCGATCACGTGAGCATCTACGCTCGCATGTCCCCGGACGATAAAGAGCGCGTTTTGAAACGTCTGAAGACTCAAGGCAAGCACACGTTGATGTGTGGTGATGGAGCGAATGATGTTGGTGCGCTTAAGCAAGCTCACGTCGGTGTCGCTCTCTTGAGTGGATTCGGCAGCGCCAACACAAAGAAGCAAGAAGGGGCTGCGGCGACGATCACGACTGAGACTGAAACGTTTGCGGAGAAGATGGCTCGCGTTCGAGAGCAAGCAGAAAAGATGAAGGCGGAAAAAGCGAAGGAGAAGGCGGCGCAACAGAAGGATCGAGTAGAATTACAGGCGCTTCAAACCCAATGGTACGAAGAGGAACTCAAAGCCCGCGAGGAGGCTGGCGAAAAGTGGGCTCAGTTCAACGCCATGAAATCAGCCACGCAACGCATGATAACCGAGGCGAAGCGCAGACAGGCTGCGCGGTCCAAGGTTGCGGGCACTGGACAATCGTTACAGCAGGTGTTTCAAGAGTTGGAAGAAACCGACGGTGAGGTTCCAAAGGTCAAGTTGGGTGATGCATCGATGGCGGCTCCGTTCACGAGTCGAGCGCCGAGTATCAAAGCCACGGCTGACATCATTCGACAAGGCCGTTGCACGCTCGTTTCCGCCATTCAAATGCAGCAAGTTTTGATGCTGAGCTGTTTGATCTCGGCGTACTCTCTGTCTGTCTTGTACTTGGATGGTATTCGCAACAGCGAGAATCAGATGATCGCGTCGGGCTCTGCCCTCACCGTGGCTGGTCTCGCGTTCTCTTACGCCACGCCGGTGCACACCCTGAGCAAGGTTCGTCCGCTTCGATCGATTTTCCATCCAGCCAACTTCCTGTCTCTCGCCGGTCAGCTCGTGATCCACCTCGCGGCTATGATTTACGCTGTCCACCTGGTCAAATCCACTACGGGCGAAGAGCTCGCGTTTCCCACTGCCGAAAAGGTTGCCATGGTGAGTCAGGAAGTCAAGGCCGCCGCCAACGAGACGCAACGAAGCTTCTGGGAGCAAGGACCTCCGTTTGAGCCGTGCCTGTTGAACACCGTGGTGTTCCTCGTTGACACCGTGCAACGAGTTTGTGTCATGCTGGTAAACTACAAGGGCCGTCCATTCATGCTCGGAGCCATAGAAAATAAAGCTCTCTTGGGTTCGATGGCGTCCATGGCCATCGGTGCCTTTGTGTGCGCGTTTGAAGTCATCCCGTGGCTCAACAATAAGTTGCAGCTCGTCTCCATGCCCGATGACACGTTCAGATACAAAGTTCTCGGTATTCTCGCCGGGTCCGTGATCGGCACTGTCGGTTGGGATCAGCTCATGCTTCTCATCTTCGCCAAAGATATCTTGTTTGCGTCGTATCGCGATACGATTACGGCGATGCCCACGGTGCAAGATTTACTCCCTCTATTGCGCCGAGGCGTCATTTGGACCTTTTTGTTGATTTGGTACATCCAAACCGAGGGCAACGTTTTCATCTTAGTTGGTGCAATCCAGGCGTACAGACGAGGTTGGATTTAGCTATTAACGTAGTAGGCTTGAAATAACTGAAATAACTACACTTCTTTGGTTTCGTCCGCCTCTAGGAAACTAATATTATTGCGTACAGCTCGTCGACGATACCGAAATGTTACGAAAATTCTCGCACAACCTTCTTCTTCGAGGATCGCGACTTTTTTCTTCGCTTTTTCCCGCTCGAGGGTTTCTTCACCTCGTCGCTCAGCTTCGTGAGTCGCTTTCTCCCAAACTCTTGACCGCCCAGCAGCGTCCCCACGCTGATTTTGCCCGTCGCCACCGCCCCGACCAAGCCGAAGATGGCCACAACCGCGAGCCTCACTAAATTGTTCGCGAATAACCCACCGCCCGATCGTCGTTCGATCGGTCCACCGCGCTTCCAAGCCTCAGGCATCGGTCGATCACCGAACGGACGCTTGGTTTTCGTCTTGATGAGCTGGGCGGCGATTTCCGGTCTCATCGCGCTCACCTCTTCGTTCGTGTAATCCAATTCGTCCACCAGCGTCGCCCGCATGGCGTTGGTGATCATGAATTGTACCTGTGCGGGTCCCATGGCGACGTTTCGTGAGAGACGGACGGGTCGAGCGCGCGAAGGTGTGAGGGCACATTCAGGGAATTATCGCCGGTCTACAGAGTCTGCGTACAAGTCCTTTACAGTTCGCTACTAGCTAGTTACATTTTCCTCGAAGCGCGTGACTTTTCGTTCCTAACCTACTCGGTCGCGAAGATGCGCCTGTCCCCGCAGACTCGCGTTTCTTGAGGTCGACCCGTTTCGCGTTCGGAGCGCCGGAGGACAAGCCGTCGGGGCGACGACTGGCCCGCCTCGTCTCCATCGCACCCGTCATTTGCTCGTTTGCGGTTTCGTGTGTCGCCGCGGGGACGGTTATCTGAGCGTCTGATACTTTGAATAAGTTTTCCAGCGCTTCGTAATTGATTTTTGAGCTTCCTTTCTTCTTCGACAACGCTTGAAGCGCCGCCTCGGCTGGCGTTTCAGCCGGAACGGAGGGTACTTTTTTCCGTTTCTTTTGCGGCGACCCGGGCGCGCGCTCCACGTCCTTCTTCGATGCTTGCGTCTCCAAGTATTCTTTGTTCATCTCAGACCAAACCAGCTGACGCAGCTGTACCTCGTCTGCGTCGTGAATGTACGAGTCGATTTCCTCGTCGTCGACGTCAGAGAGGGTGTCGACGACTTCTTTTTCCACCTTGGCTACTAATCCGCGCTCCGCGTCCTCGTCTTGAGCGTCGATCGCGACGGTCGAGGGATCGAACGCTTTCGACTCCAACGACGCCACGTCGTGCGGAGAATACTTGGCGAGCTGATCCAGCGCAGAGTTATCGAAGCACTCGGCGGAGATTAAAAAGTGCAAAACCGACTCGTCGATTTGGGCAATGTATTCGCCTTCATTCTCCGCGAACGATTCGTATTTGGGATGGAGTTCGCACATGTGCCGTTTCGATATTCTCGCCTTTGAGAGATCGCCGGTGAAGGGCAGGCAAATCATCTCGGCCCAGCGAGATCCCACCAACGCGCGCAGGGAGGTTTCGGCTCTATGCAAAAAGTTGGCGCCGACGAGTTCTCGACGAGGAGCGCTCGTCACCCGATGACTCTGTTCCTTGTCCGTCGTCCCCATCGTCGTCGCTTTAGAGGTTGTGACTAAAGCTAACGGCCTCGAATGATCCTTAGAAGACGGCGACGCGAGGAGAGAGCCCAAAGCTCCCTCTTCGAGCGCCGAGTTGAATTCGATCGTCAGATTTTCGTCGGCGTCGACGTCGGCGTCGCCTCCCTGCGGAAGTAAGAGCACGTTCTCTTCGAATTTCCGGGACGCTTGCGCGCGCATGAACGCGGGAGGGTCGGCGCCTCCGATCGAACCACCCGAGATTCGCACGTAATCGACGTAACACGAGCGACACATGCCGAGCGCAAAGTGCGGCGTGTTGTCATCCTCCTTGTGCACGCAGCTCAACACCGACATCGAGCCCGCGGACGGTAACGCCGCGACCGACCTGTTCGATTCCTCCTCGATCTCAAACAATCGCGCCTGATTGTCGAACTCCTCCGCGGTGAGCGCCGCGCTCGGGGTGTTTTCAAACTCTGACAGACGCTTCTTCAGCGTCGCCTCGCCGACGTGCACCACCGCGACGACGTCCCTCTTACTCGGACTGAACCCGTGTATCTGCGCCGCGACCCAGAGCGCGGCGCCACAAATTCCATTCGGTCGACGACCGGTTTGCATCCAATTGCGCTTCATCGACGCCACGAGTCGAAGCGCCGTGTTGGCCACCGCGTGCATGCGTCGTCCCAGATTCAACTTGTCGGCAAACCTGTGTATGAACAGACTCGGATCCACCGGCTTTTGCATCAATGGATGCTGCTCCAGACGCAACAATCGACACAATTGCAAAAACACGCCACCGAGCACGTACACATTCGTCTGCAATACATCCGCGAAATCGATCAACATGTACGGCCTCGACTCTTGTCGACAGATGATGTACAGACACGCCCCCGCCACCTGTCCGATCCGTCTCCCTCGCGTGAAATTCCGCTGCACCGCCAATTTATACAATCTATGCGCCGCGTCCACCATGTCCTCTCGCGGTCGCACCCCCAATCTATCCGCCACTTGTTTAATCTCTTGTCGTCCTCGATGGAGCGTCCGCTCGTGCGAATCCAACGGCGCCGCGTACACCCGACCCCCCCGCGTCGCTCGAATCACCCCCGGCGCGACGCCGTGTTCGCTCACGTAGTGTCCATCCGGCACGCTCGCCCCTCTCGCGTTCTTCGTGAACGTCACCTCACCACTAAACGCCGTCCGCTCGTCTAAAATCTTCCCACACGCCGTGCAACACGTGAACCCGTTCGACTCGTTCGTCTCCGTCGCCACCGCTCTCGCGCACGCGTCGCACCACGTCCCACCGCCGCCCACCATGATCGACCGACGCTCGTCGACGCTCTTCGACGCTCGTCGACGCTCCACCGACGGACACCTCCGTCCCGCGCCTCGCCTCCGTCGACGCCCACCTCCGACGCGCGCGCCTCTGTCGACGGCCGGCGCCCCTCGGGCGTGTGCGCGCCTCCGAGCGTCACGCCCGGGAACATCTATTTGTATACGATAGTGTATGTAGTATGTACCGTAGATAAGCTTTCATAGATACTATCAAATACGATCAAATGCGAACGCGTCCACGGCACGGTCTCGGTGGTTGTTACGACGACGAGACGGGACGACGACGAGACGGGCGACGAGACGGGGGACGACGACGGGGGACGACGGGAGACGGCGACGGGGGCGATTCGATTCGATTCCAACGCGTCGTCGTCGCGCGTTTCCGAACGCGACGCGACGACGAGGACGAGGACGCGACGCGCGCCCCGATCGACCCATCGTCGTCGACGACGAGGACGCTGACGCGACCGACACGGGTGGCGGGCGCGCGGGGGGGGAATCGACTGTGGACGACGACGCGTGCGTATCCAAAGAACGAAGGAAGGAAGGAAGGAAGGAAGGGGGCGTGATGGAGACGAGACGCGCGCGGGCGCGCGAACGCGAGAGGTGGGCGCGGGACTGGAGGGAGACGGCGGCGAGAGGGGCGGCGCGGGACGACGACGACGAAGACGGCGGCGGCGGCGGCGAGAGGGGCGGCGGCGCGCGCGGGAAGGCGAGGACGAACGCGCGTGGGGTGGATGATGGTGATGATGGTGGTGTAAACGAGGCGCGCGAGGGCGAGGGCGAGCGACGAACGAGGGAGATGATGGCGAAGATGAACTCGGCGGCGAGAGGGGCGACGGCGCCCCCGACGCGGGCCGAGCCGAGTAGGAATATATTCGCCGACGCGCAGCGAAGACAGTGGTGTCGAGAGCGACAGACGACGGCGAGGCGAGGAGGAGCGCCGAGCGCCAAGTTGGGAGCGACGGCGCTTCGGTGTTCGAATAAACGGTTCGTGGAGGAGTTGAGGTTGAGAGAGACGCTCGAGAGGCACGGAGGGTGCGTGAATTGCGTGAGTTGGAACGAGGACGCGTCTCTGTTGATTTCGGGAAGCGACGACATGACGGTGTGCGTGTGGGGATTGGGAGCGAAGATGCCGTTGAAGGGATCGGTGTTTACGGGACACACGCACAACGTGTTCGCGAGCGAATTCGTGCCTCAGACGAATAGCGCGTACTGCGTGACGACATCCGCCGACGGCGACGTTCGTCTGGTTGACTTGGAGCGAGGCTTTCAGGGACCCGAGCCGGCGCACTACGGCTATCGTCTGCGCGGTGCGAATCGGCCGAATTGCGATTACAGTCGTTCGCTGTGGCACGGTAACGGTGCGGGAATGGGATTCGGAATAACATTCGTTCCGAACGAGCCCAACACGTTTCTCACCGCGCACCAAGACGGTAGAATTCGCCTGTTCGACTTGAGACAAAGTCACGGAGGGTTCGAGGGTAACTCGCACGAGACCATCGTCGATCTGACGGCGTGTGGACCGACGTCGGAGATTGTGTTCGATCCGACGGCGCCCACGACGTTCGCGGCGTGCTCGGATGATCCTCACGTGCGCGTGTTCGATTTGCGACACGTTAAGAGCAATCGAAGAGAGGTGACGAGAGAGTGTCCTCTCCCTCCGAGTCTGGGGACGTCCCCCACCGGTCGACCGATGTTTGTTCGATCGCCCAGACCGTCAATGAGCCATAACATTCCGACCGTCATGATGATAAGTCCTCTCGAACTAAGCAGAGGAGTGCGATCGATGGAGTTTGAGGGCATCTCCGGCTTGGCGTATTCCAAAACCGGGGAGCTCGCCATCAGTTGCAAGGGCGACGACGTGTATCTTCTCGACACGAGACGCGCCGCGGCAAGTCTGAACTCGGAAGATCGCATCTTCAAATCATTTAGCGTCCCCATCACGCACGTGCCCGCGAAACGGTACGTGGGGCGTAAAAATGTCAAGACATTTTTAAAGGGCGTCGCGTTCATGTGCGACGACGAGTACGTCACCACTGGCGGCGACGACGGAAACCTCTTCGTGTGGAACAAGGAGACGTGCGAGCTCGTGTGTAAAATGCAGGCAGACAGTCAAGTGGTGAATACGGTTTTACCGCATCCGCACTTACCCACAATCGTGTGCTGCGGCATAGACAATCACGTCCGAGTGTTTGAAGCCGGCGACGGGGGCGTGCATCTCGGCACGCCTCCCAAACGCGACGAAAACGACATGTGGTTTGACGAGGGCGACGACGAGGATGAACTCGCCGAAGAGAGCGGTGATGATGAGGACGACGACGACGACGACGAGGATGACGACGACGACGACGACGACGACGACGAAAGCTCCGAAGAGGATGAGAGAAGGCGACGTCGAGGGTTGAGAAGTCTTCGTATGTCGACGGCGGAAATCACAGAAGCGGCGCTCGCTCGATGGGCTCGAGTCATGGTCGACGCGACCGTTGCTTTAGACAACGACTACGGAGATGATGACGACGAAGATGACGAAGATTTTGATCCCATGCAAACCTCGTGAACGAGCTTTGATCGAATTCTGCATTGTACATTGTATTTTTTAAGAAGCGTCCAAAAACAGGCGAGAGACGGGCAGAGCGCGCAACTGAAAAAGTCGTCTCCACCTCTCGCGTGTGTGCACACGCGCGTAACAACAATAATCTTTTGAGTAATTAAAATTACATTACTTTTCTGTAGCTAAGTTCCCGACAGAACGCGGTTATTATTTCTTGACCACCTTTAAAATGATCACCGTGACAACGCCGACGATGATCAAAAACAAAAGCAGCATGATGCACTTGTCCGTCGCCAAACCTCGCGTGATGTCTCTGATGACATTCATCGACTTTTTCAACGAAAAGTGAATCTCATCGAGATCGTCCACGACTCTCTCGAGCTGATGCGTCTGTCCGCGCAACGCCTCCGCCGTCTGCGTGCCTATTTGAATCGTCTCTTCGACCACCGCTTCGCTCCTCGCGAGGCTCTGATCCGTCTCGTCCAATACGTTCCTTCCGTGCGTGATGAGATCACCCGCCTCCATCTGCTGCAACTGTTCGTCCTCTAAAATTTCTCCTTTGCCCACGTTCGGCTTGAACGCTGGCAACGCGAACGCCGTCTCCACCGCCGAAGGCGCCGTCGACGACCCCGCCGCCGAAGTGCTCGCTTCCGTCGCCGACGCGCCGGCGCTCTTCCTCTCTGCCTCTTTCGCCACCAACGCCGTCTGCGCATCCTTTTTCATCTGCACAAACTTATTCAGCTTGGACACGTAGTCCTTCTTCGCCGCCGCCAACGCGTTCGCGTCCATCGCCCCCTCGTTTAGCGCCGTCTTCTCAAACTCTTTAATCAATCGCTTCGTCTCCGCCATTTTATTCGTCAACCTCTTCAACTGCTGCGACGCCAAAGACGTGTCCGCGCTGCTCTCGAACGCTTTCATGCGTTGAAATCCATCCCTACGCGTCGTTCGAACCACCGGTCTCTCTCGTCAGTCGCCTTGGTCTCCTTCCTTCCCGCTCCCCCGCCTCGGCGGCGTCCTCCGCCGTCCTCGTCCCCGTCTTTCCTCTCGCCCCCGCGCACCGAACGAACGACCGAGACGCGATGAGACGAGACGCGACGCGACGCGCACGCACTCCAACTCCGCGAACGCCGTTCGCAGCGTGTTCTGAATCGACGACGACGTCGCCATGACGACGCGCGTCCGAAAAGCGCCCCGATCTCACCGCGTGGTGAGAAACCAAAACTTCGTCGCGCGACGCGCGTCCACGATCGCGCGCCACCGACGTCGCTCGCGCGAGAACGCGGTCTCTTCGCTCGACCCACGCGCGCGAACCTCCCACCGTCGCTCGCGATGGACGCGCCGCCGTGTGTCGCCTCCCGTTCAGTTCATTCATTCAGTCGTTGGTTCGTTCGAGTCTTTATCGGTGATTTTCACCGCGAGCGCGGCGGCGAGCGTCGAGAGACGAATGATGTTAACTGTAATTACACGTCGAGACCGCGGGAGCTCAGAACAGACCGAATAATTTCTTCTTTTCTGGTTCTTGCTTGGCGCTCTTGCTCGCCACCGTCTTGGTTTTGCTCGAGACGGTGCCCACCTTGTTCCCGTTTGGCATGGTGCGACCCGCGCGACTTCGGACGCGCTCGCCGCCGGCGATGGTTTGTTGAAACTGTTTGCGACCACCGAAGGATAAACCGCCGCCGCCGACGTTTCCACCCTTAGCCGCCGCCGCTCTGCGCTTGTTCTCGTCGATCTTCTTCTGTTTCTCCGCCTGTCGACGCTTGATCTCCTCGGCGTCGATGTTGGGCCCGAACCCGCCCAAGTTTTCAATCTTCACCGTCGCGCGTCCGTGTCGACGCGCGCCCGCGGGGGAGACGACGGCGCGCGCGGACGTCAGGGAGGTGGCACCCGCACCTCTCGCCGCGTGCGAAAACGTCAGGGTCGTCGTCGTCGTCGTCGTCGTCGCGAACATCGTGCGCGCACGCGTCGTGTCGTGAAGTGACGTCGAAATCGGCCGAGTGGGTACGCTTGAGTCCTGAACCTCCGATGGCGCCCACCCAGAATTTGCGCTCGGCTCAAATTTGTTGTGATGATTTTCAGCGACTCGAGTTCGGCAGTGCGCGTCGACGACGACGACGACGACGACGACGACGATGGACGCGTCGATGGTGGCGTGAATCCGAGAGACGTGTGAGTGCCCTCGCGAACGATGCGCCGCGCGAACGATGATGCGATCGTCTCGCGGCGACGCGATGGACGGGGACGAGCGCGCGATGGGTCGAGGCCGAGTCGTTGGGGACACGCGACGCGCGCGGCGTGGGCACTGGGACCGGCGACGATGATGACGATCGGAAGCGGGAGCGAAGGAACGCTGGCATGTGTCGCCATCGGTGGGTGCGCGGTGTACGTGATGGACGTGACGAGACAGGGGGAGTGGGCGGTGTTCTCGTGCTGGGCGAGCGCGACGGCGGCGCTCGGGACGCTGGTGGGAGGACGAGGAAGTCCCGGGGTATCGTCGATGGTGACGTCCGTGGCGGTGTTCGCGTCGCACGGGGTGATTTTATTCGCGTTTTGCGCGTGGTTCACGCTGCAGTTTAGGTGGATACACGTCATGCATCCGGGCGCAGCGACGGCGTGTGAGCGGGCTGTGTTTGGGCTCACGCCGCCGGCGTGCGGCGCGATTTTTACGTGGGCGTTCGCGTCGTCGAGCGTGGGAGAGGAGAGCGCGGCGTTGTGTGGATTATTTGTGTGCTTGGTCACGCACAGAATGTTTCTGTTTCCCACCGTGAGTGGGTGTAGATTTGTCGGCGACGAGAAGGAAGGGCGGCGACACGAGAATCGATTCGTGTTGACCGTACGCCAAGCCAAGTGGTCCACGGTGACGACACTGACGCTCCCCATCGCGCTGTACGTGCTGACCAATTTTCGAGCGCTGACATCGTCCCTGGATCACGCGTTCGCGTGTCTCGCCCTGGTGACGATTCCCGTGTTGTATTTAATAGCTTTAGGCACGGAGAAATCTTTGTGGTGGTGGCGTCGCGCCAACGAGGAGGCCGCGAAGAGGATTGAGGTTTCGATCCTTCTCCTCGCTCTCACGGGATTCGCGCTGAGCGTAGAGGGTGGGATCATATTTAGCGAGTTCTCAGAGTACATCGAAATCATGGCTCCTCTGAACTACGTCATGGTGGCTGTTTCGGTCCACTCCGCTCTGGCGGCGTTTGTGGCGTGTTACACGGATTCCGTCGGCGTCTCCGTGCCTGCGAGCGCGGTTCAGTTCGCCTTGGCGATATCCGGTGGAACCGCACTGTGTACCATCGGGGCACCCATGTGGATGATTCCCGTAGCGATCCCAGGTTCGATTTATTTCGTCAAATATTATTACGAACAAGGCTCGGCGAGAGAGTATGGCGTTTTCGCGGCGAGTTGCACCGCGTGCTTCACTTGGTTTCTCTCCAAAAACTTTTGGAGTCTCGACGTGAAAGTCGGAACGCTGACTATTGATCAGATGTGTTTTGCCGCGCTCGCGCTCGTCGCCATGGCGCTCGCGTTGCCCGTCGCGACGAGCACGAAGAGTATTCCCGCTCGCGCCATGGGCGTCGGCGTCGCGGGATACGTATTGTTGTTGGCCATCGTGGAACAAGTCCTGAGTCAGGCGACTCGCGACGATGATTTTTCAATATATCCGCCGTATCTCGTCTTGGCGACGTCTCTGAGTGGATTTTTAGCGAGCAGAAGTCTCGTCATAAGCGGCCGAATGAGTCGAAACTTTGGATGGATCGTGCAGAGTGCGTGCGGCGCAAAGTTATCCATGCTCTTCGTGCACGGATTTATGGAGATGTTCAGCGTCTTCGTCGTGGTGATGGTCATCACCGCTCCGCACGTGATGTCTAAGCACATGATTCGTGGTATTTCGGGTGCTGACTGTATAGTTTATGCCGTAGTATTAGTGATGTCGCTCATCTTTGCGCGCTTCGCAATGTTTGACATCTTGTTTGAGCTCACCGGTCACCGGCCGACCGATGCGACGCTGTTCGGTGGACTTCTTCTGATCACGGGCTCGAGTTTAGCTTTCGTTTTGGGCAAACCGGCCTTCGATGGAGACGTATTGGGGAAGAGATTGCTCGTATTGTTGATGTCAACCGGCTTGTTCCTCGTCACGTTTCGGCCGCCGCTTCCTTGGAAAGGAGAAGTCGGGGCGTGGTACGACGCGGAGCACGTTCCGGACACCGAAATCGATGAAGCAAGAATGTATGGTGCGAGAGACACTCCTCATCACGGATGGCCGAGTTGGCTTCTCATGCTCGCCGGACTCACAGCCATGTTCGCGATGTCTTCGCCTCGAAAACAGACGGCGTCTATCTCCACATTGCGCTGCGTGTTCGGGGCAATCTGTGGTGGATGTGTGGGATTATATATGGCGCTTGAATACTTTGTCGAGCAAACGCACTTGACGCTCTTATTATTCCTGGCGTGTGCTTTGGTCGGGGTGTTCTTATCGTTCACGTATTCGCCCTCGCCGACGTCTTCGCGGTGGCTTCCGTACGTGTACTGCGCGTTTGTGTGCGTTCTCAGCCTGGCGTACGTCACGCAAATGGGAGGTTCATCGAAGGAGATCGATGAAGTCGAAGAAAGGATTGAAGGAAGATTCGGTATCGTCAGCGTGTTTGCCGGAACATCTCTGCAAATCGCGTTCGCGCTCAAGTTTAGGGTCCAATCAAGCCTGAAGACGACGCGACAGCGGCAAAAGCGACGAGGCGGTTCTTCGCCGTTTTTGCCCGCCACCGGTCGAAGTCGTCCAGAATATTTCCGGTCGGTGACGAGTAGGAATGAACATAGAGAACTCAAGGCGAGAGAGATCTCTTGGATGCCCATCATCGGGAACGTGGCCACCCTCACGTCGTTCGTCGCGTGCGTCGTGTTGAGCGACGAATTCGCGGACGGATCGGTATTTTCCGTCTTCGTATTAGCGCCAATTCTCCTCCTTCTCCATCAAGACTCGGTGATATTCCCCATTTTGGAAGACAGTCAGCGATACGCCCCTCCCGTGGCCGTCGTCGTCGGCAAGCTGTGCTACGACGCCGTCCTTGCCGTCCTCGCCGGCCCGAACCGAGTCGTCGTCCTCGCGGCGGCGGGATCCAAATGGCCCTGGATGATGATCAACGCCCTCTCTTTATTCCTCGCCTCGGTGAGCAGCATCAATCTCGTCCACTTCCTCGCGACGGGCGTGCGAACGGACGGCATGACCCTCATCCTCACCGCGCCCCTCTCCCTCCTCGCCCCCTGTCTTTCGAACATATCCGCCGTGCGCGCGCTCGCCGCCGCCTCCTTCCTCGCCGTGCTCACCCAACACGCGCTCCAACGTCGCGCGAAAATAGTGGGATTAAAGTATTTATAATCACACGGCGCACACCTTCGCACTCGCGCTCGCCTCCGCCTCCCTCCAGACCCGCCCTCGCGCCGTCTCGTCTCGTAAACCCTTCGCGCGCGCCCCAGGCGCACCCACCGCGCCCGGCGGTCGATGTTCATTTTCATTTTTTTTTCATTCGCCTCGTCGTCGAGAGACGGTGAACGGCGACGCCGGGACGATGCGATCCGCCTTTGTGCGCCGCGCGACGTCGAGCAGACGGGAGACGTTCGCGCACTCGACCGACGGACGCCGAGCGAGTGACACCGCGCGACGACGACGACGACGACGCGAGGAGGACGACGGAAGACGCCTTCTTTAGTTTAGGGTCTTTGTACGTTCAAACGACCGAACGCGCCGGAACGACGGACGCGTGAGAGACGATCGCGAGCGGTGCGAGAGGCGTGAGAGAAGAGAAAGATGCCGAAGAGCAACGCCAAGGGTAAGGGCGGTAAGAACCGCCGACGCGGGAAGGGTGACGGTGGAGACGAGAAGAGAGAGCTCATCTTCAAGGAGGATGGTCAAGAGTATGCGCAGGTGTTGCGCATGCTCGGGAACGGGCGTTTGGAAGCGCAGTGCATCGATGGAGTGAAGCGCTTGTGTCACATTCGTGGTAAGATGCGCAAGAAGGTGTGGGTGAACACCGGGGATATCGTGCTCTTGGGTTTGCGCGATTTCCAAGATGAAAAGGCGGACGTCATCTTGAAGTACCTCGCAGACGAAGCACGTTCGCTCAAGGCGTACGGTGAACTTCCGGACACGTTCCGCGTCAACGATACGGATACTTTCGAAGAAGAGCGCGACGAGAACGACGACTTCTTCGATTTCGATGATATTAACGATATCTAAGAAGCGATTTAGGCCAAGTTTGAAACGTAATAATTGTATAGCACCGAGGAGGCTTCATGAGTTGTTCAATAGAATCTACATCAATCGAGCCGTACATTGGCGAATCTGTTTGCATAAAATCGCACCTCGCTCGGCCCATCGTCCCTACAAAGAATTCCTCGAGCCTCGCCCACGCAGAGGTACTCGAGCGCTATTTCCGGAGTCGTCTCTAATAGTTGCGCCGCTTCGTACGAATCGATCGAAGACTCGTCGGACGTCAACGCCCCGCTCAAACGCGCGCAGGCGTTCTCGTCCGTTCTTTCGCTCGAATGAATCACCTTGAGTCCACTCTTAAACTCGCGCACGTGTAAATCGATACCGAGAGAGGACCACGATTCGCACGCGCAGAGGACGTCTCGAGGCGAAACCACCTCCGTCCCGCGAGCGCGATTGAACAGACAGAACGCATCGGTGAGGGCGACGATGCCGTTAAATTTTCCAATGAATGATTTCACGAAATCTCCGAACTGTCGCCCGAGATCGCTGTGGAAACCCGCCCCTGCGTTGAGACGAGTCACCGGACTCTTGATGCCGAGACTGAGCACCAGACGCTGCAACTCCACGTCGTCGTGTTCATCCTCCCCACCGCTCTCAGTTGATTCCGCCAACCGCTCAGCCAACGCCACCATCTCTCCCGCCTTTTCCATCAACGCCCTGAGATCCGTAAACGCCTCGGCCATCTCTCTTTCCGTCGCCTCTGCGCGTTGCACCTGTCGGTTGACGACTCCGGCGACGCCCGCCGACGACGCCGTCACCCCCATCGCTCGCCGCCGCGCCTCTTCGCGCACCACCGCGCGCGCTCGCGATTTTTTCCGTTCCCAACGCGTCAACCCCTCCTCGATCGCGTCACAAAAATCCTCCCCACCGCTCCCTCTCTCTCGCGCCCACACCGTCGTCGTCGCCGCCGCCGCCGCCCCCGTCCCGCTCGCGTCTCGCCTCTCTCGCGTCTTCAATCGCACCCCCGTCGTCTTCTTCCACGTCCACCGTCCCGAATCTCGTCTCTGCACGCGTTCCCACCCCTCGACGTCCTCGAATCGCACCGTCGTCCTCGTCCTCGTCCTCGTCCCGTCGTCGTCATCATTCCCATCGTCCCCATCCTCCGCGTCACACAGACGCAATCCCGTCTCCGTCACCGTCCCCCCGCGATTCCACCCCCCCGCCTCCCCCTCGACGCGTAATCCGCGTCGCCACCGTCCGAAGACGACCTCATCGTCCGCCTCCATCCTCCCGCACTCGCCGTCGAGCCTCCGAGTCACGCGCGGGCGCGCGGTCGTCGCGCGTCGCTCGTGCGTTGGACAACGGTCGCGTATTGAAACGCATGCAAGCCCATTTGGGTCATGTACCTGCGTATTGTACTATCCAAACACCCATCAATCACACACAGCCTCGCCATCGAGGAAAAGCGCGCGCCCGCGCCATCGTCGATGACGTCGTTCGACGACGCGACGACGACGACGACGACGATGCTCGTCTCTCGCGCGTTGGTGCGGCGAGGATCGATGGTGACGATGAGGACGAGCGCCACCGCGACGACGCGGGCGGTGCGAGGGACGGTGGCGGTGACGCGGGCGGCGTCGACGTACGGACGACCGGAACGGATCGCGCGCGTCAAGGGAAACGACGGTGGCGCGAGTCGAGTGGGGGAGGAATTGGAGCTCCGAGGGTGGGCGAGGAGCGTGCGAACGCAGAAAGGGATGGCGTTCATCGATCTGAACGATGGGAGCGCCGTGTCGGGGATGCAGGCGGTGGTGAACGAGGGAAGCGCGGCGTGGGAGACGGCGAATTCGGGGAGCGTCTCCACGGGGGCGGCGCTGCGCGTCAAGGGGAGACTCGTGGCGAGTCCGGGGGGGAAACAAGCGGCGGAACTCGCGGTGGATGAGCTCGAAGTGATCGGTGCGGCGGATGCGGAGACGTATCCGTTGCAAAAGAAGCGACACACGCTCGAATACTTGAGAAGCATCGCGCACTTGCGACCGAGGACGAATACCATCGGCGCCGTCGCTCGAGTGAGAAACCAGTTGGCGTACGCCACGCACAAGTTCTTTCAAGAGAATGGGTTCTTGTACGCCAATACGCCGATCATCACCGCTTCCGATTGCGAAGGCGCGGGGGAGCAGTTCCAAGTGACGACTCTTTTGAATGGTTTCGCCGCGGCGGCGGCGGCCACGCCGGAAGCCGTCGCCGCGGCGGAAGCCGCCGCGAAGGAGCAAGGAGAGGTGGTCAAGGCGGTGAAGGAAGCGAAAAAGGCTGGCGATGCATCCAAGGAAGATGTCGACAGCGCTGTCGCGAAACTTCTCTCCCTCAAAGCCGAGGCGGAAGCGCTCGCCGGTGCAGCCGGAAGCGCGTCGTTGCCGAAAAAGGATGACGGTTCCATCGATTACTCGCAAGACTTTTTTGGTAAGCCGTCCTATTTAACCGTCTCCGGACAGCTCAACGGTGAGATCATGGCGTGCGCCGTGAACGATATCTACACGTTCGGACCGACATTCCGCGCGGAGAACAGTAACACGTCGCGACACTTGGCCGAGTTTTGGATGGTGGAGCCCGAGCTCGCCTTCGCCGACTTGAAGGACGACATGGATTGCGCGGAGGCTTACCTCAAGTATTGCCTCAACCACGTCCTCGAGAACTGCGACGAAGATCTCGCATTCTTCGAGAAGAATGTTTCAAAGGATAACTTGCGTGAGCGTCTTCGCAGCGTGGCGACGCAAGAGTTTGCTCGCATCACGTACACCGAAGCGGTGGACTACATTCTCAACGCGAAGAAGAAGTTTGAGTTCCCCATCGAATGGGGTGCGGATCTTCAGAGCGAGCACGAGAGGTACATCACGGAAGAAGTCTTCAAAGATCGACCGGTCATCGTTCGGGACTATCCCAAAGACATCAAGGCGTTCTACATGCGTTTGAACGACGACAACAAGACGGTCGCTGCGATGGACGTTCTCGTCCCGCGCGTTGGTGAGTTGATGGGCGGCAGCCAAAGAGAGGAACGTTTGGATGTATTGGAACGTCGCATCGAAGAAAATGGGTTGGAGAAGGAGTCGTACTGGTGGTACTTGGATCTGCGACGATACGGCTCGCAGCCCCACGCCGGTTTTGGTCTCGGCTTTGAGCGTCTTGTCTGTTACGTGACGGGGGTGGAGAACATTCGGGATGCTATTCCTTTCCCTCGTTACCCGGGAAGCGCGGAATTCTAGACTGCTATAGGCTGTAACTACAAATAACTATTCTTTTGATCTATTCTACTTTTCTTTGCCCATCGCTTCCCGCAAAGCTCTGAGCGTGTACAAGGATCCGGTGACGACGACGACGGTGTCGGAATCCGCGGTGCTCGTCGCCTCGTTAAGCGCAACTTTAAAATCATCGATGACCCGTGGCAGTTCATCGCCCGTGGAGAGTCGACGGTACGCCTCTATGAGCGTTTTTGCCGCGGTAGTTCTCGTAGATCCACCGGCAACTTCCATTTGTGTACAAACGACAGATACGGGTTTCGCCTTGTACAATTCCGAAAGAACCCCCCCGTGATCTTTGTCATCCGCCATACCGACGACGAACGAAATGTTGTGTCCCGGATAAACTTCCTTGATGGTTTTCACGAGCGCTTCCGCCGAACCTCTCGTGTGGGCGCCATCAGCGATTACTGTGGGGCCTCTGGTATCGGGGGTGAACAGTTCAAAGTTTCCAGGACTCTCCGTTGTTTCCAAACCCGTCCTGATGTCGTCTATCGCGATATCGATCGATCCCTGGCTTCGAAGCCACCATAGAACGCGAAGTGCGAGTTCTATGTTCTCGCGCTGATGAGGACCCACGAGAGGGACTCGAACGTCGGGTATGCTAACTGTGCCATCGCCATCCACTGTGATGTCGATGTCGACTCGTTGCGACAGCGTTCCGCCTTCTTTGTTGTAACCAATCAAACGTGAAGTCACCTTGACGTCGTCGATAAGTTTTGCCCCTCGCGCTCTGAGCTCCTCTTCGAGTAGCTCTGTGACCCTCTTGTTCGCGTTGGGTGCATAAAATACAGGTCGCTGCGCGTGAGCGATGCCAGCTTTCGCCTCGACGATGGTGTCAATCGACCCGCCGAGTGCGTCCAGATGTTCCTCTCCTATGTGAGTGATGACGGCAGCCTCTAGGTTGTGCGCGTGTAACACGTTCGTGGCGTCTCTGCTGCCACCGAGACCGACTTCAACGAGGGCGAGATCGACCTTTGCCTTCTTGAAGTATGCGAACGCCAAAGCGGTGAGCACTTCAAAGTACGACAAGTGACCCCGTTCGCGCACTTGTGCCGACTTGATCTCCTGTTCGAGACCACTTAAGAGACTGGAGAGCTCTTCGGGGGCGTGTCGACCATCCACGCGTATTCGTTCCGACACGCTATACACGTGAGGGCTCTTGTACGTCCCAACCTTGAGACCAGCGGCTCGGAGGACGCTCGCGAGCACCGAGAGCGTCGTGCCTTTGCCTTTCGTTCCAGAGACGTGAATCGTGTTGTACGCCCGGTGAGGATCGTCAAAGTCACGCAAGAGACGGTGCATGCGCCCCAAGTCGAACCCATCGGTCGTGTTCGTTCCGGCGCCGCGAGGAACGCCGCTCTTCTCGTGGTTAACGAAATCGCGAAGACTTTCGTCCACGGTCGACGCCGGGCGCCACCAACGTGGACCCGCGGCGCGACGCGCGACGCTCCGAGCGACTAGACGCTGCCGTAGTGTGCGACATGCGTGCGCGTGCGCAGAACGCATGGGATGCGCGAGATGGAGTCGAGGCGCGGCACGATGTGACGCCGGCGTCCCAGGCGGCGCAGTCGCGAAAGCGAGGGACTGGCAATTACGAACGCTTGACTGTGTCGCTGAATACTAAGCATCGTAATAAATCTACTAAATGTCGTTCGTCTTGTGGCGCGACGACGACGCGTAACGCTGAAAAAAGTCTAACGCGGAGGAGCCGACACGGGATTAGGATTCTGCAACACGACGCCGCCCACGCGGGCGCCCCCCTGACCCGTGATCCTATTCCTAACGTTGTCTGCTATCCTCGGATCCAAACCCGCTCCATCCGCACAAATAACGCGGGTCGACTTGGACTCTTCAGAGCCCGCCGACCTGAAGTCTCCCCAATACTCCTTGTCTCCCGGTCCGTCCGCCGCGCCAAAGTTGACGTACACCGGACTGTCGAGAAGCTCAGGATACGTCCCCAATAGTTCTCTCTCGGCGTAGCGCAGCGTGTCCAAGACGAGCGGTAGTTTTTGTCTGAACACTACCGAACGAAGGGGCGCCGCCCAACGAATCCACCACGCCTCCTTGGTGCTCACCTGGCAAAAGACGTGCAAGCCATCCTCTCTCCACTCGGCGAGAACCTCGTCCCGAAGCAATCGCGTGTACCAAATAGACGTCTGCTCGCCGTTAAAACTATCGCCGACGGTGAGCGTAAGGTTTCTCGTGACGTCGTTATGGGTGAGCGTGTACCGCCGCTGAAGCAACGACTCCGGTTTGACCCCCGACGTGCTCGCCTCGAAGGACACCGACACTCTGTCCGGGTCAAACTTGAGCGCGTCAAACACCGCGCTCATCACCGTCTGTGGGGAACACGCCGCCTTTGTCAGTCTCTCACATCCATCCACTCGCGTCGCGTTCGCTCTCTCGTCCCTCTCGCGTCGTCTCCACGCCTCGCGCGTCCCTCTCGTCTCCCCGAGGAGGACCCTGGCGTTCGTCTCCTCTCGCCATCGGTCGTTCGATCGACGCACCTTTCGTCTCGCTCCCCCCACCCGCCCCCCCGCGCGGCGTCCTCGTCGATGTGCGTCTCCTCCCAACGTCTTTCCACCTCCCTCGCACCCCCGTCGTCTCCACCCCCTCGTCGCGGACGTCGACGACGACGTCGCGCGCATCGACATCGTCGCCCTATCCACCATCGTCCCGCCCCGACCGCCTGCCTCGCCCTCTCGGTCGGGTCGGGTCGGGTCCGTTCGGGTCGCGCCGAACGAACGAACGAACGAACGAACGAACGAACGAACGAACGAACGAACGAACGCCGCGCGCGCACCCCGCGCCTCGCTCTGTCGTCCCGGGGCACCCACCACCCGAAGACGCGGACGGACGCAGCCCACGGTGGGACGGGCGCGGGCGCGGGCGCTCCTCTCCGTTTGTCCGTCCGTTTGTCCGGCTCGACGTCTCGACGCGGCGCTCGGCCTGAACCTCCTCGGTGGACGATTGGATCGGCCAGTCGTGACCGGTCAGGAGGGGGTGGTGTGTATCCTGTCGTCTCCGAATCCGATCCGCGTCCGAGGCCTTTTCTATGGACACGGACGACTGGGCGATCGATCGTGAGAGAGTTGAGGCGTGGCGTTTAGGTGGATGACGCGCGCGATCGATCGATGGGTGGGGGTGCGGGACGAGTCAGGACCGGTGAATGTGTCCGTGAGATTATCTAATCCTCTCTCTCGTCGTCGCGCCTCGACCTCGGAGGTGTGGAGGAGGACGTCGGCGCGGGTGGGCGCGGGAGACGCGGAAGAGCGGCGCGCGACGAACGAGGGCGAGGGCGAATCCGAGGGCGAACCGATACGACGGTCGTCATGGTGTTCGTCGCGAGGGCGAGCGCGACGCGCGCGGTGCGAGCGAGCGGTGGGGCGACGGAGAGAGTTGGACGCGATTATCGCCAACGTCGTCTGGAGGCTGGACGACGAGTGGGCGCGGCGACGACGACGACGACGACGACGACGACGCGGGCGGCGAGAATGAGCGTGAAGACGGCGTGGACGAGGGCCAAGGTGACGGTGGCGCGATCGACGTCCGACGGAGGGGCGGCGATCGCGGAGCGAGCGGTCGAGGACGAGGGGAGCGAGACGGAGAAGGAAGCCGCGCGGGTGGCGCTGCGTTTGCCGAGACCGGACGTCGCGACGCCGGGGAGCGAAGATCCGTGGAACGATGAAAAGTGGCAAAAGGTGAAGTGGACGGTGTTCCGAGACGTCGCGTACGACTTGGGTCCTTTCTTCGAGAAGCACCCGGGAGGAAACTGGCTCTTGAACCTCGCCATCGGGCGCGACTGCACGGCGCTCATCGAATCGTACCACTTGCGACCCGAAGTCGCCTCGGCCCGATTCAGAATGTTGCCGAAATTAGAGGCTTTCCCGATCGATGCCGTTCCGAAGTCTCCGAGACCGAACGACTCGCCACTGTACAACAATATTCGAAACCGCGTCCGCGAGGAGTTGTTCCCGGAGGAGGGCAAGAACAAGCACAGAATGGGTGGAGATCACGCCACCGTCACGATCTTGGCCTTTGCCGCTTTTGCGTACGCCGTCTACGCCACCATGCCGGGATTCTTGTCGGGATGCCTCCTCGGTTTGGCCGGCGCGTGGATCGGTCTCACGATTCAGCACTGCGCCAACCACGGAGCCATGTCTCCGTCTCCGGCTGTGAACGGTGTCCTCGGTTTAACGAACGATCTCATCGGTGGCTCGTCCTTGATGTGGAGATATCACCATCAAGTGAGCCATCACATCCACTGCAACGACAACGCCATGGATCAAGATGTCTACACCGCCATGCCTCTCTTGCGTTTCGACGCTCGCAGACCGAAGGCGTGGTATCATCGCTTCCAGCACTGGTACATGTTCTTGGCGTTCCCTATGTTGCAAGTTGCCTTCCAAGTCGGTGACATCGTCGGCTTGTTCACCCGAGACACCGAAGGCGCGAAGCTCCACGGCGCTACGACGTGGGAGCTCGCCACCGTCGTCATCGGTAAGATCATTCACTTTGGCCTCTTGGCTGCGCCGTTGATGAATCACGCGGTCACGTCTGTCCTCGCCGGTATCGTCGGCTTCATGGCGTGCCAAGGTATCGTTCTCGCTTGTACTTTTGCCGTGAGCCACAACGTTCCGGAAGCGAAGATTCCGGAAGATACCGGCGGCGAAGCCTGGGAAAGAGACTGGGGCGTCCAACAGTTGGTGACTAGCGCAGATTGGGGTGGAAAGATCGGTAACTTCTTCACCGGTGGTCTCAACTTACAAATTGAACACCACTTGTTCCCGGCGATCTGCTTCGTGCACTACCCCGCCATCTCAAAGATTGTCGCCGAAGAGGCGGCAAAGCTGAACATTCCGTACGCGTCCTACCGCACGCTTCCTGGAATTTTCTACCAGTTCTGGAAGTTCGTCAAAGATATGGGGACCGCCGAGCAGATCGACGATGTTCTCCTCCCGAAGAATGTCAACCCGCAGCTCGCCCCGAAACTCGCTTAGAATACCATACTGCCTTACCTGTGAACAAACGAAGTGTCATTCTTTTGATTTTATTCGGAGCTGTTCTCGAGACGTTTACAAAAACAGTGGGCACTTCAATCTATTTTTACTCTCCTCTCTGAATGAGGTGAATAATACAAATTATTGTGATATATCTACGTTTCCGAATGAACACTAAAACCTCTTTCGCTAAGTAATCTATTTCTAGCTCTATTCGACGTGAATCGAAATTCGTCTGTCAAGTAACTCTCGCTCGGCGCTCGTACGGTCGAAAGTCACGGTCTGTCCTATCGCAACGGGCTCCGGCGGTGCTTCCGTCTCACCATATGCCTCATAGTTCCGCACCGTCCCATCCGGTCCTGCGTACGCTCCGTCGACGTAGCAGTGGCAGTTGTGAGAACCCGCGTCTGACAGGAGCTGCTTTGCCCACACAGCAGCTTCATGGCTACGACTGTGTAAGAGAATCAAGTTGTCCGAAGACGGCTTATGAAATCTAAAAGACCGAAGCCAATCTTCATCACTCATCCCTAAAGCTTTCGGGAGATGATCCACGGTGATGTGTACCGATCCCTCGAGCTTTCCGTACAGAGTCCTCTCGTCGAAGCGTCGAATGTCCAAAATCACCAAGCCCAACGCATTTCCATTATCCCGCACCGTCTCCAACAGAAGCAGAACCGCGTCGAAACTCAATGAAATCGAATCTTCGGGCGAAGACACATCCGGGGTGTCGAAGTGCGCCAACGGAACCGCAGCCGCGAGGCCTCCGTCCACGATGGAGCAGCGCGTGAAGCCGAGACTCGTTCCAAGAGCCGCGGCGTGCGACGAACTGTGACCGTGCGTGCTGATGAAGATGAGCGTCGTCTTTAAACTCGGCACCGGGACGTCCGGAAACTTCTTCGCCCACAACGTGTTGCGATTACGCAACAGATTCGCCAACTCTTCCGGCAAGATGTGCAACACCGCGAGTCTCTCGCTCAATTGAGACACCACCCCCGAGCCCGAGTCCGTTGCCGGTCTCACGTCCAGCAACAGATACGGCACCGGCTTCGTCCTCACCAGCATCCAAAAAGCCTTCGCGCTCAGCACCCCGTACGTCTGCCTGTTCAGCCTCACCGTCGGCTGCGAACTCGAAGTCGTTCGTTGTTTCGCTCGATCTTTGTGTTTCGCGCTCCTCAGCACGCGCACGGACCACGCGATCAGGGACAGGCACACCGCCGTGGTGAGCGATCCCCCGACGTTGGTGACGTGCATGTCTCCGCTCGCTCTATCGGTCGGTCGATCGGTCGGTCGGTCCACGCGCTGTCTGTCGTCGGCACGCGTCCCCCATCTCTCCATCTCTCCATCCACCCATCTCAAAAAATGAACACTCGCGGTCGCCCCGATCGAGCGGTCTCGAGGGGCGAGGCCTAAACCCGCGTTGAGGGACGCGACCGACGGTCGAGGCGGTGGCGCGAGAGGGACCGTTGAGGGCGCGCGCGCGCGGGCGTGGAGGGCGCGAGATCGTCAGACGCGGACGCGAGTGTGAGGGTGTGAAACATGTCAACCGCGCGCGCGGTCTCGACGCCGACGTGGAGGACGTCGAGCGGGCGGGACGCGCGCAGAAGACGGTTGCGGCGAAACGCGAGCGAGAGACGGAGCGTGCGAGCGTTTCGAGGAGCGGAGATCCCCGATGATTTCCTCGAGGCGGCGAAGAACGGGATGGGGACGTTCATGGAGAGAGTGCGTGGTCGACGCTCGCGCGCTCGAGTCGAGAACGTCGAGACGGAGGACGCTCGAGGGCGGTGTTTGTCTCGTTTATTTTGATTTCGCGGGGCGACGTCGTCGCTCGGAGACGGCGAATCGTCTCGACGACGACGACTGACGGTGATATTCGTGCGTGCAGGCTTCGAGAGCGGTCCCGATTATGCTCGGACGCGATGGAGAGTCCGTGGTGACCGCCGGTGGAGACGTCGAGGTGGCCGCGAAGACGAGGTCAGAGGCGAAAGCCGTCGAGTTGAATCGAGCGAGAGTCGAGAGCTTACTGAAGCCCGACGCGGGGAGAGACGATATTTTCCACGCCGCGGGGCAAGGATTGACGGGGTTCGGTGGTGACGTCGTTCCCGTCGGTTGGTGGGACGTGCGCGGCGAGGGTGACGCGTCCCCGGAACTCGAGTTGCAGGCCCTGAACGACGCCGCGAGAGCGCGACTGGTCGGAGCGGTGCTCTTGGTTCTCAAGGAAGCGTTAGAGAACATAGAGGAGAGCGAGGGAAGCTTACGTAGGCTCATACAAAAGGTAGCGCGGATCTCCGCCAACGATTGGATGGATTCCATGGGACTCAGCGCCGGTGCCGAAGAGCGGTGCGCCAAGGTGGTGAGTCTCGCCGGCGACGTGGCGGACGAACGTATCTGGAAGACGGGTGAGTAGACGTCTCAGAATTGCCCGCGAAATGAAAACTAATCTTTTATACGTAGGACAAGTACTCGAGGGGAGTAAGACGGCGCTATACGCAGGAGTCCTGATGTATTTGGCACAGGTGCGCATCGACGAAATTTATTTATTTAATTATTTCTGAATTTGTTTCAACTCGCAGAATTCACAGTGTGCGGAGAAAGATTCTGAATCTGTGGAGGTTGTGCGAGCGGATACAGAAATTAATGCGCCGAACGTCAAACCGGTGCTCGAATTCTTTAATTCTCCCATGGCTTCCGTGTGTGTTTCTGTTCTCCAGGATGTGGTATTAAATATTGCAGATTCGGTGGCGAGTGCATACGTGACGTGTGCGCGCGACAGCGCGGCTAAAGCCCCCGTAAACGGTGGTGCTTCGCAGGACAATAATTCTGGAGCCGTTGTTCGTGTCTCCCCGTTCCGGGACGCGCTAAACGTGCGTCTGAAGAACACTCGCGCCTTAGAAAAATTTCGCAACGAGACATCGTTGCGCTCGTGGCTCACGCGTAACTATTACGACGTGATCGCGATGTATGAGGATTGGCACACGTTGTTGGGTATAAACGAAACCGGAGAGGTGAGTATTCCTTCATCGATCGCGTTTAAACGATCTTTTTCTGTGAACAAATCAATTAATTAATTATTTCTACACAGCTCGTTACGAGAAAAATCCATGTCTGCCGTCAGCCAGAGCTTGAAAAGGTGAAGGGATTCCGCTTGGCGGTCTCCATGGTCGTCGAGCTCGCTGATGTGGCTCTTCCCTTGTTCAAGAGCGCGCTGCATAACTTCAGCCGTGTCGCCTCTTGGCTACTTGTGACATTAATTGGTAAGGAAGAATTAATTATTAAAAAGTCACCGTGTTCACGTTTATGTCGCAGGGCGTTCGCTCGGTTTGATATACAGAGGAATCAAGGAGAGCATGGATCCTCAAAACCGAGTAAAATTCAGTTAGATTCCAGCAGTAAAGGTCCATTTCGAGATTTGATATCTACGTAATTAAATAAATTACACTCGCCTATTTTTTCTAGTCCTCCTCGCTCTCGTCTTCTTCTTCATCATCTTCATCATCTTCATCATCGTCGTCTTCTGTTTCATAGTCTGCTTCTTCGTCGTCTTCATCATCGTCTTCTCCATCGTTGTCTTTGTCTTCCTTTTTTTCTTCCTTGACCTCTCGCCCAGACTTCTTGGGCACCGGCTCGACATCGTCGTTGGTGAAACCGTCTTCCAGGACCCAACCTCGCTGAAGAAGTAGCTCATAAACTCGCACCGACTTGAGAGGATCAACTTTGAACATGTTTCTCACGTGGGTCCTGTTGAGTGGCTTGTCAGACTTCAGTCCAGCGCGCATGAGCTCAACCTTCATGGCAAGGTATTGGACGGGTAACAAACGACAACTGGTGCAGAGCTCCTTCTCGTCTTCGTGCAAAAGATCAACGCCGGGCAAGTCGGCAAGATCGAGTGACAAATACATTTTCTTGTGAGGACCCGTGCTCGGGGTGCGCGATGTCGGGATAGCCGAGATCTTTTCCTCCTCGTTGAGTCTGCTCAACTGGTTGTTGATTTGTGTCGCGTCTCGGACGATGAGCTTGTTTGCGCTCGCTATGTTCTTACTAGTCGGGTGCTCGATTGCGCGGAGACGAGCAAACTCAGTCTCACGACGACGTTTCTCCAAGTCATAATCCTCACCCTCCGCGAGAGTGTGAATACCGTTTCGTCGGTACTCTTTCAACTCGGATATGCGACTTCTAATTCTGTGTTCAGCGGCGAGGCCCTCCAGGAGCATGTTGTACTCTGTGCTGGTAAGAAATCTTGCAAAGACACGCATGGTACCGTGAAGATCGCGTTCGTATTGCGATCTTTTCTTCTCTAAGTTCTGCTGTCTCTTCACATTCAGGAGGTTACGCTCGAGTATGAACTGCTTGCGCCTCGCCCGCTCTTGAAGGCGACTGTTGTAAATTTCAATCATTCGCAGCTTCATCTTCACATCCTCTTCGGTGTCATTTTCGCGAAATTCCATCTCCGCGAGCGGAAGCTCAGCGTCCATGTCATACTCTGGATCAAATTCATTGCGCTTGACGTTGTAACCCGTGATTTCTTGCATGTTGCCCTCCGTTTTCATGGCGTTTGGGTTGGCGAGCGATTCGAGGAGTCTCTTCTCCTCTTCCTCCTCTGCACTTCTATTTTCATTCGCCTTTTGTTCCATCTCCGCTTTGATCTCTTCCGCGGTCATTCGAGGAACATTTTTCCCTAAAATTTTCGACATATCTGGTAACGGAGCGCACGGAGACTTGACGTACACGTCAAAGTAATGCGAGTGGCACTGCGCTCTCGTCTTCGTTCCGACGTGTTCGCTCACCTCGGTCCAGTTTCCTAATCCGAACATCTCCACCGCTTCCAACAGGAGCAACTCTTCGTCCGCTCCCCAATCTCGAGTAAACAGCGGGAACGACATGTTATCGATCACGTGGTACGGGTGATACGCCTTGTGCGGATGCAGTTCGACGCCGACGCTGAAGCACTCGACGCAGAGATCAACATTCGCGCACGTCGCGCAGCGTATTCGCACCACATTCGAGATGTCTTTCTGACAGTACATGCAAGCGAACAATGCCCGGGCGTCCGGTCCTCCACTCAGCTTCGTCATCGCGTTCTCCGTCGCCACCCGTCGCCTTTTCGGCGCCAGCGCGTTCGCCATGGCGTCCGTTCGCTCTCGCCTTCACCGCCGTTAGCCGTTCGTGTCGCCTCTCGAACGCGCTCGATGGCCCCACACAACGCGAGCGTGGAATTCACCGCGCGTTCACGCCCCGAACGCGCACTCCACGCGACGACGTACGCGCGTTTCCCTCTCTCGACGCTCGCGCCATCTCGCGCCACCGCCCTCGGGTTCAAACGTCGATCGAGGGAGGGCGAGCGATGGAACTTTACTTAAAAAAAGACACAGATGGCTATTTTGAGAACAACATACGACGTTTTAGTCGTAATAAGAACCTAAAAAGAGTAAGAAGGCACAAAACCACCCAAAAGAGCCGATGTCACCGCTCTGTGTGCGTGATGTCCGACCGCCCCGACCGCTCGAAAACGTGTGCGCTCGCATTGCCGTCCGCCTCTCTGCGACGCGCCTGTCAGACAGGAAACATGGCGACGCAAATGCAACTCCGAGGCGTGCTCAAGGGGTACGTTTACGACGACGATCTCGTGACGCTGAAGAGGGAAAACGACGCTCGCGCGGGGGGCAGACGTCCACTCGATGGGAAGCGATGAGGACGAAACCTGATCGAAAAATAGGGTCTGAGTTCGAACGCGCGATGGAAGGGCCTATGGAGGGGCGATGGAAAGGAGAGCGGGTGAACGGAGCGCGCGAAACGTGCGATGAGATTTATTTCCATCGTTCGTGTTCGTCGTCGCCGCTGTCTTCCGTTCGATACGCGCGCACGGACGAGGTGACTGACGACACTGACTTTCTCGCGCAGGCACGAAAACTGGGTCACCTCCATTGCGACCCCGTTGGATAACTCCGACATTCTCTTGTCCTCTTCTCGGGACAAGACCGTGATCCTGTGGAACCTCACCCGTGAGGAAGAAAACTACGGCTACCCGCGCCGATCCCTCCACGGTCACTCCCACTTCGTCCAAGACGTCGTGATCTCTTCCGACGGACAGTTCGCCCTCTCCGGTTCTTGGGACGGCACTCTCCGATTGTGGGACCTTAACACTGGTACCACGACCCGACGCTTTGTCGGTCACACCAAGGATGTCCTCTCTGTTGCTTTCTCTGTGGACAACCGCCAAATTGTCTCCGGTTCTCGCGATAAGACCATCAAGTTGTGGAACACGCTCGGCGAGTGCAAGTACACCATCCAAGACGCCGACGCCCACTCCGAATGGGTCTCCTGCGTCCGCTTCTCCCCGGTCACCACCAACCCGATCATCGTGTCCGGCGGCTGGGATAAGCTCGTCAAGGTCTGGAACCTCACCAACTGCAAGATCCGCACCAACCTCGTTGGTCACACTGGCTACATCAACGCCGTCACCGTCTCTCCGGACGGATCCTTGTGCGCCTCCGGCGGTAAGGATGGCGTCGCCATGCTTTGGGACCTCGGTGAAGGCAAGCGCTTGTACTCCCTCGATGCGGGTGACATCATCTACGGCTTGTGCTTCTCCCCTAACCGCTACTGGTTGTGCGCGGCGACCGAGTCCTGCGTCAGGATTTGGGACCTCGAGTCCAAGTCCATTGTCGACGAACTCCGCCCGGAGTTCCCGCCGGTCGGCAAGAAGTCCCAACAACCGTACTGCACGTCCCTCCAATGGTCTGCGGACGGTTCCACGCTCTACACTGGCTACACGGACAACGTTATCCGCGTCTGGTCCGTCGGCTCTGTCAGCACTGGCATGATGTAAGCGCGTGACACGCTGAGAGTAGTTAGGGCGCACTAGCATTTGAAACTTCAAGTATTCGCGCACGAACTAATACGAATCGTTTCCCCTAAATCTAAAACTCGCACTACAAGCGTCATCTATGAAGTCTATCGTCGTCGTTTCACGCCCGCGCTAGGACCCTCGTCCATTTCCTTGGCTTCAGTATCCGGTTGAAGGGACGTCTCAACCTCGGTGGCTTTCATGAGTTGCGCTTTTATTTCCTCCACCGCAGCGTCAATTTCATCCTTCGTCGCGACGGATTTGGCCTTTTCGCTCATCACGTACTCGTGCTGCTCTTTCAAATTCACGAGCATAGCCTCCGCGACGTCATGCCAACGCGAAACGTCTGCGATGAGGGTGTCTATTGCGCTCTCCGGAACGTCCCTCGTCGCTCCTCCTCGAGGCACGAAGAGCTTATTTTTGGGATCCAGTTTACCTCGCAAGATCCCCGTGGTCAAGCACTCATCGATCATGAACTCTTCGTATTCGCCATCATCGGCCATGTCCAGCGCGCGCATCATCTCCTCGTACGGAATCTTCCTCGACGCGCCGGCGCACAATCCGCACGCCGTGAGTCGCCTCAGTTTCAACGCCTCCCCCGTCGTCAACTCTTTCATCTTTCCATCTCTCAGAGCCTCGACGTAGTCGCCGTACGTCCCGTACGCGAACATCTCCACCTTTTTCTCCGCGTCGCTCCCCCCTCCCGTCTCTCGCATCGCCGTCAAGAGTCGTCCGTAGTGCACGATCCCGGGCGCCTCGAGCGCGTCTCTCACCGCCTCCTCCACCGCCTCGCCTCTACGCACCGCCTCCACCGCGGGCTCGATCGTCGTCGTCGTCATCGTCGACATCATCATCATCGACCCTCGCGACGCATTCGCGTCCTCCATCTCCCGTCGCGTCGTCGTCCTCTGCGGATTCATCCATCCGAGGACGAGGACGAGGACGAGGACGAGGGCCGCCGCGTCGCGTCAGGGGCCGCCGCGTCGCGATCGATCGATCGAGGGGTCGAGTGGGACGGCCGGGGAGATGCGACGGCGAGCGACGCGAGCGATCGCGCGCGCGTTGGGGCGATGGACGACGGCGACGGCGACGACGAGCGCGAGCGGGGGCGCGCGGCGGTTGACCGAGGGTGGTTGGCGACGAGGGGCGCGAGGAGCGATCGACGCGAGGCGGGCGTTCGCGAGCGATGCGGACGTGGCGATGAACGTCGGTGCGTTCGTCGTCTGGGGAGCGAACACGGGAGTGGGGAAGACGCTCGTGTCGGGAGGGCTGGCGCGCGCGGCGAGAGCGACGGGGACGCCGACGTTGTTTCTGAAACCTGTGCAGACGGGATTTCCGGAGGATTCAGACGCGGAATTCGTGGCGAGAGTGAGCAGTGGAGTGGAAACGATGGGTGAACACGCGTCGGTGGCGGCGAGCGCGAGCGCGAGCGGACCGTTGAGGGGTGAGGGAGAGATGTGGGCGCACACAGAGTTTGCGTGGCGGCGAGCGGCGGGACCGCACGTGAGCGCGGCAGAGGAGGGTCGATTGGTGGAAGACGGTGAGATCGTTCGAGCGACGTCGAGATATTTGAGAGATTTTTCGGAAAAAATGAGCGCGCGCGAACGGGATGAGTATCACCCGCTCGCCTTGGTGGAAACGGCGGGAGGGGTGGCGAGTCCGGGGCCTTCCGGGACGCTTCAGTGCGAACTTTTGCGCGCTTTACGCTTGCCTGCCATACTCGTGGGGGACGGAAGTTTGGGGGGCATATCCACCACCACGGCTGCGTACGAGTCTTTACATGCGAGAGGTTACGACGTAGTCGGACTCGTCATGGCGGATGATGGATTAGCTAATCACGAAGCCGTGTCGAAGGTTTTGCCGAAAGAGACTCGAGTGGCCGTTCTTCCTCCGCTTCCCCCGCAGGGACACGCTGACGCTTGGTTAGAAAAATCGAAGCCTGTTTTCGATGAATTGTTTCAACACATGATGTCTTGGCACAAAAAGCGCCTCGAGACTTTACAGAAACTACCGGACGATGCGCTCGAGTCGATTTGGTGGCCATTCACACAACACGCCATGGTTGAGCGCAACGCCGTCACCGTCATCGATGGAAGATACGGAGAAGATTTCGCAATTTATGCGCAGAATTCCAACGCATCTAAAGACGGCTCGATGTTGTTACGTTTCGATGGATCGGCGAGTTGGTGGACGCAAGGCTTGAGTCCAGAATTACAGCAAGAGTTGGTTCGAACGGCGACGCACGCGGCGGGTCGATATGGACACGTCATGTTTCCTGAGAACGTGCACCAACCCGCGGTTGACGTGACGAAGGCTTTGATCGAAGGACCAGGTAAAGGCTGGGCCTCCAGAGCATTTTACTCCGATAATGGATCTACCGCCACGGAAGTCGGAATTAAAATGGCATTCCGTAAGTATTACGTAGACGCGGGTTGGGTGTCCAAAGATGGCAATCAGAGAGCGAAAGATCTGTTGACGAAAGGCTCAGATTCATTACCACAACTGCGAATACTCGCCTTGGATGGTTCGTATCACGGAGACACGCTCGGTGCGATGGATATGCAGTCGCCAAGTGTTTTCACTGGACCCATGCAAACGCCGTGGTACAAGCCTCGCGGGCTCTTCCTTCAACCACCGAGCTTGGCGATCAGAAACGGCCAGTGGACTGTCGTCTTGCCTCCCGACGGATTGGTCGGGGATGGTAATCGTTTCTTTGCCGATGGAAAAACCTCATCTGAGTCGAACACTCGCTGGGAAAATAAGAAGAGTGTGTTCAACGTTTCCAAGCGCCTCGACACTCTGCTTGCAGTGGAATACAGAAATGCGATCGATAGAGTTTTGGATCAAGCCGGCAAAGATGCAACCACAATGGGTGAGGTTGGTGCGCTGATCATGGAACCCGTCCTTCACGGAGCGGGAGGCATGGTTCTGATTGATCCGCTGTTCCAAAATATTCTCATGAAGGCGTGTCGGGAGCGAAAGATTCCGATCGTTCTGGATGAAGTTTTCGCCGGTATTTGGCGTCTTGGTACGGAAGGGGCATGGGAAATCATCGGTGAAAAGCCTGATATTTCATGTTATGCCAAGTTACTCACGGGTGGTCTCATGCCGATGTCGGCGACGTTGGCCACGAGTGAAGTCTTTAACGCTTTCTACGGTCCTGGGAAAGCGCAAGGTTTATTACACGGGCATTCTTACACTGCATATCCGATCGGATGCGCCGTTGCCGCAAAAGCGCTGTCCATGTACAAAGATCCCGCGAAGAATCCAAATCTCTCGTCGGAGTCCACCACGCCGGTGCTCCGTGAACTCTGGGACGAGGCAAAACTAAAAACGCTCTCGACCCTCGCCAACGTCCGCCGAGTCTTCGGACAGGGTTGCGTGCTGGGCGTCGAATTAGAGGTCGAAGGCGAAGGTGGCTATAGTTCGAACGCCGCGAGAGACATCGTCATGCGTCTCCGTCCCCGATCGATTCAGGCTCGCCCACTCGGAAACGTCGTCTACCTCATGTGCGCTCCGACGACGTCCAAAGAAAAGTGCGACCAACTGCTCCATGCGCTCGTCGACGAACTCTCCCGTTGACCCACTGTACTAGTAAACAATTTTCCTCGAGCAAATTCATTTCTTTGATTTCTTTTAAAACAGTATTCGAGTTGTCTCATTCCGTCTCTCGACCCGTGGCTGTCTTTTCATCTGCTGACTGGACGAGGGCACGTTCATGAAAATCATTGAATCCGAGGGTCACGATTGGTCGATGACCCCCCGTGAGTCGGGTCGTTACAAAAACGCGCCGCAATCGGGATCGATCGATCGGCCGCGTCGTTCTCCATTCGTCGTCGTCCGTGTCCGCGTGTGAGCGTCTCGCGATATGGCGGAACAAGTCATCGTCATCGGCGGTGGTCTCGCGGGACTATCCGCGGCGCACACCGTCATCGAACGCGGCGCACGCGTCGTCTTGCTCGACAAGTGTTCCTTCTTGGGAGGAAACAGCACGAAGGCGACGAGTGGGATTAATGGCGCGCTCACGCGGACGCAGGCGAGATTGAACATCCCAGACAGCGCGGATAAATTTGAAGACGACATCATCAAGGGCGCCGCCGGGGTTGGGTACACCGAAGCGCCGGCGCACACGATTCCACTTGCCAAGGTGTTGGCGCAAGGAAGCGGTTCCAGCGTGGATTGGTTGACTGAAAAGTTTAATCTCGATCTCTCTCTCGTCGCGCAGTTGGGTGGACACTCGTTCCCGCGCACGCATCGCGGTAAAGAGCGGTTTCCTGGATTCACGATCACGTACGCTCTGATGGAAGGTTTGGAAAAGATCATGGAAGAGACGAATGGGGAAATTGCGCGCATCATCACCAAGGCAGAGGCGAAGCGCTTGCTTCATGATGGTAACGGAACCGTGATCGGTGTCGAGTACGAAAAGGGTGGCGCCCTGCATCAAGAGTACGGCCCGGTCGTGATCGCCACCGGCGGCTTCGGAGCTGATTACAAACCGGACTCGTTGCTGAAGAAGTACCGACCAGATTTGCAAGCTTTACCAACCACCAACGGCGATCACTGCACGGGCGATGGCATCAAGATGGCCATGGCTGTCGGTGCAGACACGATCGATATGACTTCCGTACAAGTGCACCCGACCGGCCTCGTCAATCCTTCCGAACCAGACTCCAAAGTCAAGTTCTTGGCCGCAGAAGCGCTTCGGGGCGTCGGCGGTATCCTCCTAGACGCAGACGGAAATAGATTTGCTGATGAGCTCGGTCGTCGAGATTACGTCAGTGGAGAGATGAACAAGAACAAGGCTCCTTTCCGTCTCATCTTGAATGGTAAGGCTTCGAAGGAGATTGAATGGCACTGCAAGCACTATGTCGGCAGAGGAATCATGAAACGTCACAACTCTGGTGCGGACGTCGCCAAAGAAATTGGCATTAGTCCCCAAAAGCTCGCAGACACTTTCGCCAAGTACAACGAATGTGCGAGAACTAAAAATTGTCCGTTCGGCAAAAAGTTCTTCACCAATGCGCCCTTCGAGATGAATGACTTCTTCCACTCTGCGATTGTGTGTACAGTGGTGCACTATACCATGGGTGGCCTCGCAATCAACACTGATTCTCAAATTGTCGGCCCTTCGGGACCAATCACTGGTTTATACGGCGCTGGCGAAGTTGTGGGGGGCATTCACGGCCGTAACCGGTTGGGTGGCAACTCCTTGCTGGATTGCGTTGTGTTTGGCCGTGTCGCCGGTGCGTCTGTCTCTCGTCATCTCATGGCAACAGCAATCAAGGCACTTAGATCTGGCCAAAGCGTCGCGCTGAACCGTGTAGCGAACCTCAACGATAAGATCAATCCGTCGATGAGTACTGCACCTGCGGCGCAATCTACGGGCGGTGGCGGTGGCGGTAAGCGTACGCTCACTATGGATGAAGTGAACAAGCACAACTCTGAAGGCGACCTCTGGGTCATCATCGAAGGAAGCGTCTACGACTTGACTGCCTTCTTACCAGATCACCCTGGTGGGAAAAAGGCCATCATGCTGTTTGCCGGCAAAGATGCGACGGAGGAGTTCAACATGCTGCATCCACCAAACGTTCTGAAAAAGTACCTCTCTCCCGATGCCAAGGTTGGACAACTTGCCTAGATGAAGTGACACTACGCGCTGCTTAGATCTGACTTTCGATGCATGCTATGAATAAAATTTGTATCTTATGTTTTAAATCTTTCTTTCCTTTGCGTGCGATTTACAATACACTAGCTACTTTAAACCTGCGGGCGCGTCTGGACGATCCAAAGCTGGCCGTCGTCAGAAATTGCTCCCTCAATATCTTGGGGTGATCCGCACAGAGTTTCAATCTCTAATGCGACTTTGGAAATAGTTGACAGTAATTTTTGTCTCTTGCCTTCATCCGTGATGAGATTATCCGCGGAGTAATCAACGTTTTTCAACGTTGCCTTCTCCATTGTGATACTGTCGTACAGGCCTGCACCTGCAAAACCTTCGAGATCTTCACCGTTGCTGTCCGATCGGAAAATGAGTGAATCCTTCTCCATAAACAATCCTTTTGACTTGCTGGGAAAGCCAACGACAGTTGGTTTGTCCAAATCGTTCTTTGATGCCTTGAATGATAACGCACGACCTGGGAAATTACCAACAAGCGCCTCGCCAAGGCCACACACGAGTTCCCCATAAATTTCATTCGCATCATTATTCTGAGGATTGACCGTGTGTAAGACAAACGCATACCTAGCGCGCACAACCGGTTGGCACAGCACAGCCATGGATAAATCAGCATGATTCAACGACGCCTTTTTGCAACTCAACACGGCACGTTCATTGTACTTGCTCGCCCAAACGTTGAGAATAGTTTTCCACGCCTTTTGACCTTGTTCTGTTGTGATCAGATCCCCTGGCCAACCCAACGTTTCGGCTTCAAAGGCCTTCTGTAAGTTGGCAGATAACTCGGGAGTTGGTTTTAGAGTACCAATGCACGATTTGACCTCCTTGATGAGATTTTTGAACCCATCGCTGTTGGTGGAATCGTACTTCTCAAGGTCAGAGACAAGACGCATGAGTTGCTCCTTGGTTTCTGCATTCTCGGGGACATCCAGAATTGCATCAAACGTACCGAATGGCATCGCGACGGATGGAGGTAATTTGATAAGATCGGACACTCGTCCGCGCAAGAGCTGAAGGTTGCGAGACTTGCCACCAACAAGCTCCGGCGTGAACTCTGATGACGTTGCCACAAATTTCCCTTGAAACGGTCGCTTGATGATCGAAATGTCGGCCGAAATAGGAGTAGTGGTAGAGTTACCCGTGCTTGAAGTGTTTGAAACAGAGCCGCTCAAGACTTCAACTTGTAAATCGTCACCTTGAGAAGATGGATTGAGCTTCACGGACTTACCAGCCATACCTTTCATTCGCTCCAACTCATTCGCGTCAAAGACTGTCGCAAAAAGAACCTTTTCGTTACGCGCGCGAACGGCACAGTGAGAGAGCACATCCGGCATATCAGGTGTGATGATCGCAACCACTCCAACCGGAATATCTTCTTCACCACCGACTCGATCTGAGATGATGACGGTTGGTTCCATGTACTTGACATTTTGTACCTCTGCGAGGGAAGCGACGGGTACAACAACACCAGCGCACGCAGCGTTACTCACGATTTGCCAGTTACCCATGTTTGCGACATTACGAATGATTGGATCAAGCAAGCGAAGCATCTGCGAGAGCGGTGCAGCCGAGGTACCACGAATGATTTCTTCCGAGAAGAGGGCGAGGACGTGTCCATCGACTCCAAGCTTATCACCCATGCTCTGGGCAGTCGGCTGAAGAGCGTCGATATATCTTTGAGAAATTTCACCGAGTGTGTTCTGAAGTCGATCACACACAGCTTTCCCTTGCAATGCCCAGTCTCCCTGTCTTCGCGCACTCTCGAGGACGTTCTGCCATTCCTTGAGACAGATGCGCAACTCGTGGTTCCCGCTGGCAGACATGCAAAGATTTTCAATCACGAGACCCGTGATTCGGAGGACTTCATACGGAGATTTGTTCGGAAGACTCTCCAAGGACCCTTCAATGACGGATCTAGCCGCACCTTCGAGGGCAAGATCCAAATAGATGACATCCTTGATGCGATCGTTTGATTTGCCATTCGGCCGAGTCCAAGTCCAGAGGTATCTTCTCGCCTCAATCATCGCCTCAAGCGCAAGCAAAGGATCTTCAGTGCGAAGTTCTCGTGCCACAGTCAAAATTTCCGCTAAACGTTCGCTCGCAACTTCATGAATAGGAGGGATATTGATTTCCTTGCCCTTGCACGCATCTTGGTGGTAGCCCAAACACGCCTCTGCTGCCGAGTCAAGATCGGCACCAGAGTGAACAGCCTTGAGAGTGCGAAGATACTCCGTCAAGTCAGTGGTCAATCCTTCATATTGGTCTCGACTAAAACTTGGTTCGCTGCAAATTTGGCGGTCATACGATTTCATTCTTTCTGCGTCGATACCATTGGCGTGCAGGTGCGCCCAATAAACTTTGATGTCACAGTCTGCGGCGATAAATTTCAGCAACGCTTCACAGATTGGCACATCATCTGGCGAAGTGTTATTGTGCAGTTTTTGATGCCACTCTTCCATCATTCCTCCCTTGCAGTTGTTCTTTTGTTGCACGGCCAAGATCTCATCTCGGATGCGTTGCCCAACGTCACCAGCGCCGCCTCTACCAATCGTCGCCATGATGAGACGCACTATATCTCGATGCTCGGGACTATTTCTATAGATTGCACTCAATCCTTCAGTCATTCTCGCCTGAGCTGCGCTAATTTCGCGAGGCTTAATATTATAATCATTATTCCAGACGAGTTGTCTCAAGGCCATGAAACGGAACCAACAAAACAGCGCAGTGAGCCCAGGTTCGCCGTTACCAAGCATTTCTTCCAGCATATCTGCACCGGCATTATATCGATGCATCAACGAGCGCGTCGCTCCAGATTCGGCAGAACAAATTTTATCAACCATATCTTGGGCAACGTAACCGCCCAAGTTTTGAAAGATGCCTTGATCAAGCGCAATGTCATCCACATCCCAGCGTTCACGCTTGATGGCTGTTACCTTGACTTTCGGTTTCTGCTGAACTTTCGGAGCAACTGGTTCTGCTTTTCGTTGTTCATCGCGGTTCATGCGCTGTTCTTCTTTGTGCTTGTGCTTACGTTCCTGCTTCTTTGGGCGTTCAAGAGTGAAGCCATCAAGGGAGGCGAAGAAGTTCTCCGATCCATTCTTGATCCACTTGTTTGATGTCGTCCGCAACACGAAAATGACGCCTTCTCGCGCGTTCACATCCAAAGGTACGTCCAACGTCACAGCGCGGATATTATTATCGACTTGAGCGAACTCAGTTTCCCAGCTGCTTCCCGAAGATGACCATGATTTCGTGGGTTGAGTGCTGAAACCGTGCGGAGGAGGACGCCACGAACCATCTGTGATTTGTGTCACACCCCAATGAATGATGATCTCCTCATTCGAATCAGCCAAGACTTGAAGCTGGAGACCGCCACCACTACCTTGTCTCGCTTCTACGAATATTTTCATACCACTCTCGTTGTAAAGCTTACTCCATTTGACGTCAGAATCCCCTGAAGCTCGCACTTGCGCTATCTTTTCAAAATCCTTTGCAGAAGATGGCGTTGTGATCGACGATTCCGTCCTCTTTGGCTGATCTTTCTGCACGGTAGGCGTAGCCACATCATCGGTCCCGACATGTGCGGCGATGGCTTCCAAAGTCATCCCCTTCGCGAGCTTGTCCCTGATGTGACCCGCCGCGCTTCGAAGCATGTCATCGCGAGCTTGAGCGCTCAGATCTGGGCTTCCAATTTTTTCCCATTCCGCATGAGCGATATCCGCAATCAAACGCTCCACGGGATCTTCGATTGGCACAAATTTCTTTTCACTCACAGGCTTCGGTGAGATTTCGACTTTGGGAGCCGATGCAGTCGGTGCTGGCGGCGGCGGTGCTGGCGGCGGTGGTGCGGGCTTTGGTCGGCTCGGCTGTTGGCTTGGCGTGGACTCGAGAACGATTTGAAAATCACCACCGTTGGCGGCGTTGATCCACTCTCCCGTCTTTTCCACGTACAGCGCGAATTCAACGCACGTCACCTTCGGGTCAAGCACTAGGTTGATCGGTCCCCACACCGGAAAAGCGCTTTGCATCGCCTTGTCGCCTTCGAAATATTGTGTATTCGGAGGAAGCAACTCGGTCGGCAACATTTGCCATGTCCGACCCGTGTTTTCCCGAAGCACACCCCAGTGCAAACTCACATCTCTCGCGCTCTCCACTCCCTCCGGCGCCTTCGTCATCGTGATGGACACAGTGTGCACGCCCTGCGCATTCGTCTTCGTCTTCGCCAGCAGCGTCGTCCCCGAGCGTCCACCCGCGACGAGCTCGCGCTCGCTCATCCGCCCTTCGCTCTCTTCCTTGGTGGCGATGAAACCATCCCGAGCGCCCGCGCGCGTCACAGCTCCACCGCGCGTCGACGTCGCGCGCACCGTCCCTCGTCGCGCCGCTCGTCCGTCCGTCCGCGTCGTCCCAACCGCGGTCGAGACGCGCGCCCCGGCCGTCGCGAGGACGCGCGCCATCCCTAACGATCGTCCGCGGACGCGCGCGCGAGAACGATGGATCGATCGAGCCCGTCGGCGTCGACCTCTGACGCGCGCCACCGCGAGCACAACGTCGCGAGCGCGCGCAACGTGACACCCTGGTGCCCGCCGCGTCGGGAACGAGCGGTGCACGGAGCTCTAGATAGATGGCGATGAAAACGTCATTGTATGAGATTAGAAGCATGGAAAAAGCGCACTGGGGCGGACGGTGTCCCATCACGGGTAAAAGATATGTGAATTTTAAATGTTATATGGAAAAGGCGACAGATGGCAGGAGGCATCGGACGGTTGGGTGCCAGCGCGGCGGGAGAGCGCGACGCGCGACGCGAGTCGGCGGCGACATGGACGCGTGCGAGCGCGCGGAGACGGGCGATCGCGCGTGGTTCGCTTCGTTGGACGACGAGGACGTCGGGCAGGGCGGGACGAAGTTGGTGGAGGCGCTGCGATCGAGAGATGATGACGGGCGAACGGCGTTTCATCGGGCGTGCGCGAGCGGGGCGCGAGGACGCGAGGTGGTGCGACTGGCGCTGGATAGGATGTCGAAAGAGGACGCCAAGCGCCTGGTAAACGCGGCGGACGAGGGAGAGTGGACGCCGTTGCACACGGCGGCCGCTTTGGGAGAGGAGGAGACGTGCGCGTCGCTCTTGGCGAGCGGAGCGAAGACATCGGCAAGGACGCCCGGAGGACAGACGCCGGGACACTACGCGGCGAGTAAGGGACGAGTGGAAGTGCTGGAGAAGCTTTTGAGCGCGGACGAGGAGTGGTTGACGGCGGAAGACGATGTCGGTGCGACCCCGTTGCATCGAGCCGCCGCGCGAGGGCAGTTAAAGGCGCTCGACTTCCTGGTTGACGCGCACTCGAAAGGCTCGATCGACGTTCCTAAACACGCGTTGGAGATGCGAGATAAGCGCGGACAAACCGCTCTTTTGGTGGCGTGCGAAGCGGGGCAAGAAGAAGCCGCGATTCGATTGGCCAAACACGGAGCAAATGTAGATGCGCGAGACGCAGAAAAGAAAGGCATCGAAGAGCTCGCCCCGAAACTCGTGAGCGCTTTGCGAGGAATCGCGGCGGAACGCTGAAATGTATGATTTTTTGACTTTTAGCTACAATCACAATCAACTATTAATCAACTTTCTACAGTACTTTTGCTATTCGTGCGCAACGCACGATTTCAAGCCAGTTGCCAAGCTGCCTTCGTCCAAGTTGCGCCCGATAAACACGAGCTTATTCATGACGGCGTCAGGATTTTCCTCGATCGGTCCGTCGGTGATCTCGTAGATTTCACGAACCGCCTGTAAAACTCTGCGCTTGTCTGATCCCTTCGTGTATATCAAACCCTTGGCGCGTAAGATATCCGGACCACCGTCTTCGTGTCGGCGTTCCCACAAAAGATCTTCAAGCCACGTCTGAAACGCCTCGTGATCTAAAAAGCCACTCGTCGCGACGCACAAGGTGCGAATATTTGAGTTGTGCAGACCGGCATTCGGGGCGTATTTTTCGACCCCTTTGGCCCAAAAGCCACCGCCGGAGGCGAGCACGCTGCTCGGCGGAGCGTCCGCAAAGTCTCCCAAAACCGGTTTCCTACCGCGGCCTCCACCGGTGACGGTGCCTTGGTTGAGCACTACCCCTAAATCTACGCTCGAACGCATCGTCACCATCACCTCTGCCTCCGCATTGATGCTTCCGATGCGCGCTTTTATGCGTTCTAAATCTTCCTCGTTCACCAAGTCTGACTTGTTGAGCAAAATGGTGTCCGCGTAAGCAATCTGCAAAGTGGCCTCCTTGTTTTCTTCAATCTGCTTCTCAATGTTTGAGGCGTCAACGAGTGTGATGATTGAGTCCAACACCGCTCCGTCTTCCTCCACGAGCTCATCGTCCACCCAGAGCTCGCGAGCCACCGGACCAGGGTCGGCGAGGCCGGTGGTCTCGAGAAGGATGAAGTCGAACTTTTCTCCCATCTCCTTCCGCTTCTCCAACAATCCCTCGATGGTCTGCACCAAGCTCCCCTTCACAGTGCAACACACGCATCCGTTGTTCAGTTCGACCCAATCCTCCACCAGCGTCCGGGATTCGTTGTCCCCATCGACGCCGTCCTGCTGCACGAGCATCTTCTCAACGCCGAGTTCGGCGCCGAAATCGTTCAGAATGACGGCGATTCTGTACCCATGATCAGCCTTGAGGATGTAATTCACCAAGGTTGTCTTTCCACTCCCTAAGAAGCCGGTGATTACGCAGACGCCGACGGGCATGCTCGCGACGCGCACTGCGGACGGTTTTTCCCAGCCCGTGCGGAGCAGGCGGGCTAGGGTATACGGGGAGATTCGGGTGAAGGAAAAATAGTGCAATTCAATTCAAAATGTTATGCGTGCTTCTATTTACGTTTTTTCGTGTTTTGCTACATCTTGCGCGGTCGATCACTCACGTGAACAGTCGAGCTGCGGCGTCAATAATACCCGCCGGCGACGCCATGTCGGACTTTACAGGTTTGACAGGCGTCTTGTCATACATAAATGTGCCCAAAGCCACCTGTAAAAAGGCGCGAGCTGACGAGGAATGGGTGTACTTGTACCACGAGACCGCATTTTCTTCTTCGCCTCCGTCCTCGTCGTGATCCTCGTCCTGATTTGATCGGTTCAACCAACCGAGCGCCAACTTTGCGGCTTCGTATTCAGTTTTCGTGCGCATTCTCTCCAATGTATCGAGCGTTTGAATAAGTCCATCGCGTTCTATATCGAGTGTCTTTTCAAACTCTTTCAACATCTTGATCCCGAGTTCCTTCTCAACGCGGTCCACGTCGTCCTCGCGCGTCTCCGGCGTGCTCTGTTGATACTTTTTCAAAGCCATCTGCGTCCTCGCCGCACTTCTCTTCAGCGCCGATAACCGCGCTCGCGTATCGCCGACTAATAAATCTAACCACTGCCTGACACGTTCAATCACCACATCCGCCGACTCTGTCGCTAACATCTCCCCCGTCCGCGCGAGTTCTTCCATTCCCTCCGCCGTCGGTGTCTCGGCGCCTCGGGGAGTACACGATGACACATCGGTCGCGTTGCTCGGCCGCCCTCGCTTCACCGTCGTCGTCGCGCCCTTCTTCACGGAACTCAACGTCTCAACGCGTCGATTCGTCCTGTCCACCATGGACTTCCCGCGCTTCTTCGTCGTCGGCGTTCTCCGCTTCGTCGACGCCACGATGGTTTGAATTTGAAACGCCGCACCGTCCTCGTCTCGCGCCTCTCTCGCCGCCTCGCACAGGAGGTCCAATCCCCCGCCCGAGCTGAAGTCGACATCCGGAAGCACCGGGATCGGCTTCCGCGCCGACATCGCGCGCGCGCTCGGTTCGTCGACGCGCTCTGGCGTCAGCCGGCGTTCGTCGGACCGCTGGAGCGGTGGGCTGTCCGCCATACTTTTAAATCTTCTAAAAAAGTCTACAATATGAAAGTTTACATGGTACGAGGTGTTGACACCTCCGAAAGTAACGACCCAGTCGCCCGGAGACGCGGCGCCACCTGGAGATGCGGCGCCACCCGGCGACGCGCGGCGTCGAATCGACGCGACGCGAGCGAGAGGAGTGGACTCGTCGCGCGTGGGGGACGCTTTTAGCGCGCCGATCCGGTCGAAGCGCCCGTCCGGGGACGTGACTCGGAAGATTCATATTCCCTTACGTCTTCTATCCGAAAGGTCGACGTAGGACTTGGTGACGGTCGCGAGGCGCGATGGGACTCGGATCGTGGTCTTCAATAGTGGGAAACGCGTTGTTATTCTTTTTAGTGTTGGGTTTGGCGGTGACGGTGGAGTTTGATGAGTTTAAACGCTCGCTGCGCAGTAAAGGTCTTCTCATCGGCGTGTTTTCGCAGTTTGTGTTTCTACCGCTGTGTAGTTTCTTCATTGCGCGCACGCTTTTACACGATAAACCGGCACTGGGAATTCCCTTGATCGTGACCGCGAGCTCGCCTGGGGGCTCTTACAGTAACTGGTGGACGAGTTTGTTCAACGGCGATCTTTCGCTGAGTGTGGCCATGACGACTGTGAGTTCGATTCTGAGCATTGGATTTCTACCGCTCAACTTGTTCATTTACATCGAAGCCGCGTACCCAAATGGAACGGCCATCAAGATGAAGTGGGGAGGTTTATTCGTTTCGATTTCTTTGGTCATTGTGGGGATAGTTTTAGGAATATATTTGGGAGAGCGGGTGCCGCGGGTGAAAAAGGCTCTGAACGTTGGAGGGAATATCTGTGGAGCGTTGCTCGTCTTGCTAGGCTTCTTCTTCAGCTCGAACTCATCGTCACCCATATGGAGTCGTGGATGGAAATTCTACGTCGGCCTCACGGTGCCGTGTATTATGGGATTGATATTCAGTTTGGGTTTTGCGCGACTTGCGCGTTTAGAGATGCCGCAAGCCCTCGCAGTCGCTATTGAAGTGTGCTACCAGAACACCGCCATCGCTTTGGCGGTTATTTTCAGTTCTTTCGAAGATGATCCGTCGTGCAGAACGAGAACGAGTGGGCAAGCGACGTGCGACATTGTCGGGGAGGCGATAGGCGTGCCTACGTTTTATCAACTGGTGCAAGTGCTCTCGCTCGGCATTTTGTGCTTGATTGCTTGGCGCAGAGGCTGGTCGTACGCACCGAAGGGAACATCACTGTACGCTGCGATAACGAAAGATTTCCAGCCTCAGCACGGAGATACAATAGAAGTGAGACAGGAGAATGGTGCGGCGGACCAAGAAATGGTAGAAATAGGAGGTGAAGCCAACTTGTAACGAATATTAGTAGTCTAAATATCAGCTAATTGTGGGTAATCGCTTTTCACGATGCGATGAGCCTGAATACAGCCCTTGTACTTTCCGAACGTGCGCTTCACCATGATGAAAACCCAGTCACTCGTCGTGCCAACTTTATCGGTGACCTGCACGTCCACGCGCGTCCGGCCGTCTTCCATCGTGGACACGGAGAGAATTTCATGTCCCTTGTTACCGATGAAAGCATCGTAATTACTCATCGCTTTACCCAAGAAGTGGTCGAAATGATACACTGCGACGGGAAAAACGAGTCAGTCAGTAATGTTATCTCTTCGCGGTCAAACTCACGTACTGTCGCTTGACCAGCCAAAGAATCGAGATCGTTCCATGTTCCCGTGCTCAACGGCGTACTCCCACAGCACTTGAATACCATGTTGCATCCTCGGCACGTCGTTATCACGCATGGCGAATAAAATACAGTCGACAGCGTCTTCTGTGGTCTGCATTTCGTGTGGATATACGAGCGGGCCCGGAACGTTTTGTGGATTCCGACATATCCCCAAGCATTTGCTACCGTTCTCCTTCACGCGCGCTTCTCGACAGAATGGACACTCTTCGCTCGTCGGCTTGAACGCTCTGCGGTCGATCACTTGCATGAGGATCTCTTCCGCCGAAGCCATCGTCCCGGGTAAGTAACCGCTTTGCGTATTGGTGGGGTTATCGTTCGATGCGCTCGAGCAGCATCGCGCGGAACGCACGGGACGATAGCGCGTGGTAGACCTTCTCGTCGTCGCCGGCGATGCGGACTTCGACGCGCGTTGCGACGAGACGGTCGCGGCCGAGGTGTTGGCGCGAGACATCGCAGAGTTTTTCGTACCCCGTTTTGAGGCGTTTTGAGGGTGCAACAAAACAGCTGAGTTATCAAAATGTCAATGTGATTGCGCAAACGAAGATTAAGACGAGAAAACGATGTCAGAATAATCAGGCCGCGACTTGTGGCGTCTCTTCTCCCTTGTCGCCCTTGGCATGCTGAACAATTTCAGCGATGACGGGCAAGAGGCTCAAAACGACGATACCGGCGACGGCGAGCGCAAAGTTCTCCTGCACCGCGGGAATGGCACCGAAAAAGTAACCCAAACCCATGAAGCTAGCGATCCATAACGCTCCACCTAAGAGGTTGTACAAGATGAACTTGGAGTAGTTCATGTGTGCGACGCCGGCGATGAAAGGCGCGAAGGTGCGGACGATGACAAAGAATCGAGCCAAGACCACGGTCTTTCCACCGTACTGATCGTAGAATTTTCTCGTCTTGTCGATGTATTCCGGAGGAAAAATCTTCGGATGAGTCTCCATGAAATTGGACCCGACGAAGGATCCGATGGAGTAGTTGACAGTGTCCCCGAGCACCGCCGCCGCGAACAAGAGAGCGCACGTGAGCGGAAAGTTTACCACGCCCAACGCACCGAGCGCACCGGTGGCGAACAAGAGCGAATCTCCGGGTAAGAAGGGCGTCACGACAAATCCAGTCTCCGCGAACACGATCGCAAACAAGATTCCGTACGCCATCTTACCCTGCGACACGAACAACTCGGCGAGGTGCTTGTCCAGGTGCATCACCCACGACAACGCCTTCGCCAACACACCCGACCCGCCCGCCGCGCTCGCCGCCGCGCTCGCCTTAGCCGCTAATGCGCTATCCGGCATCACCATCGCCGTGACCGCCATCGCACACGCCGCGAACGCGCACAATCGCAACGCCTTTCCCGCGCCGCCGCCAACCCTCGCGCGCGTCGTCTCCCCCGCCTCCTCCGCCCCCGCGCCCACGACGACGTCTCGCGCCTCCGACGCCCGACCCCACCGCGCGCATCCATTCGCGCGCGTCTTCATCGCGAGCACCGCTCGTCTCGACCCCGCGCCCGTCACCGTCGCCACCGACGCGCCCGTCACCGTCGCCGTCCTCGTCGTCGACATCGTGCGCGTCAACGTCGTCGTCATCGCGCGTCCTCGACGTCCCATCGCCTCCGCGCCCGCCCGCGCGCGCGCGCCTCGCACCGTCGTCACCGTCGTCGTCGTCGCCATCATCATCGCGAGTCCACGCGTCGTCGTCGTCGTCGTCGTCGTCGTCGTCGTCGCGCGCGCGCGCGTGTCGCGGCCGCCGGTCGGACGACCGGTCGTGTCCTGGTGTCGTGTTGCACACACATAGAGGTAGAGGGTCTACGATACTATGTAAAACACTCGTACCGTGGGACCATAAGACCTATGAGTCTGAAAAAGAGCTCGGACGTCGTTCAAACGCTCGACGACAGGTTCGAGACGTCTGGCGACGCGCGAGACGGACCGCGACGCGCGCGCGACCGGGCGTCGCGACGATCGCTCGGTCGGTCGCGACGATCGCACGCGCGTTCGGTTCGCGCGATGCGCGTCGCGACGACGAGGCGACCGTCGTCGTCGACGACGACGATGACGTCGCGCGCGAGGATGCGGACGACGAGGACGACGAGGACGACGAGGACGACGCGAGGGCGCGCGACGCGATCGAACGACGAGGAGGACGCGGTGGAGGACGAGGATGGTGAAAAGAAGACTCGACGCGCGGTGAGCGCGCGCGGTGAGGCGAGGCGCGCGGCGCGAGAGAGGCGGAGAGGTGCGCAGACGGAGCCGGCGTCGACGTCGACGCGACGCGCGCGGGCGACGACGGAGAGGACGACGGAGAGGGTGAAGACGCCGGACGCGCGGGCGCGGGTGGTGAAGAGACGCGCGGGGGGCGTGCGTGAACTCGTGAATGGACGGGTGACGCGCGCGGATGAGGGCATCGCGTACGGGAAGGCGGCGTCGAGGGATCCGAGAAAAGCCGCCGAGGAACGGGAAAAGATGTGGGCGCGTCTGGGGGCGAGGAGCGACGGCGACGGCGACGGCGCGATGTACGCGCATCTATTGGACGCGGGGTCGGGAGATGGACGAGTGATGTCGAGAGCTGCGTCGACGAGAGGGAGGGGGAGCAACAGAGCGGCGCTCAAGTTGGGATTCGCGGCGCACAGGGAGAGGTTCGCCAAGGCGTTGAAGCGCGAGCTCGAGGAGGAGATGGCGCTCGCGTCGGAGCGTTTGAACACGTGGCCGCGCGAGAAACTCCTGGCGGAGGGGTACGCGATGGTGGGATTGCGAGCCAAATATGAGGGACAGCTTCAGCGCGACGCGCTCGTGCGATTGACGATTCCATACAGAGATAATCCGGAGTGGAGTCCTCTCGGGCAAGAGATGCCGTATCACCGATTTACGACGGGCGACATGGTGCAACTGAGCGAGGGAGACGAACACGACGCGTCGGGTGGAATCACGGGCGTCGTCGCGCTGAGATCGTTACATTTCATCACGGTCGCCGTGCATGAGGATGATTTGGCCGCGCTCGTCGCTCCGGGATCGAGATGGCGAGTCGACTTGAGCGCTAACACGGTGGCGCACGACAGGTCGTTGGAGGCGCTCATCGCCTTCTCGGAACCGGGAGGCATGCCTGGCACCGGCGCGACGTCTGCTTCGGCTCCCGCGCTCAACTCTCGAAGCGCCGCGAAAACTAGTAAAACAGCCTACGCCACTCTACAGCGCGCCTTGTTGGGCGTGCCAGATGAAAACGGTTCATTGGACGACTTGGCGAGCACGCCGCCGCACTGGGCGGGTAAGGCGCAGAAACCGAGATTGACGATGGCTCTCAAGGAAGTGCGCGATCCACTGAATCCGAGTCAACGAGTGGCGGTGAAGAACGCGTTGGGATCGTCTTTATCAGTCTGGCAAGGTCCGCCGGGGACGGGAAAGACGAGAACGCTCATCGCGTACATCGGAGCAGCCGTGCACTTTGCGGCTATTCAAAACAGACGCGGCAAAACTCCGACGGTTTTGGCCACCGCGGCTTCGAACGTCGCCGTGGACAATATCCTCGAAGGTTTGGTAAAAGAGTCTTTTAAGATTGGTGGACGGCCGTTGCGCGTTGTGCGCTTTGGCTCGCCCGCAAAAGTACAACCTTGGTTGCAGCAGTATACGCTGGACGCGCAAATCGCTTTGCACCCTCTCGGTAAACAAGCTGCCGCCATGCGCGAAGCTATTCGAGGTCAAACGGGCCCGTCTTTTGCGCGTCAACGCAAGCAAGCCACTCAACTCGAACTGACGGCTGCAAAGAGTATCTTAAAGTCGGTCGACGTTGTCTGTACGACGTGCGTCGGCGCCGGCGATGAGTTACTTGAAGACTTTGTGTTCTCAGCGACAGTCGTGGATGAAGCCACACAATGCACTGAACCTGCGGCACTGATCCCTCTCACAAAATCTCTATCGGCTGTTCTCGTCGGTGATTCAAAGCAGTTACCGCCGACAGTCGTTTCACGCAATGCCGTCGACGCGGGTCTGCAGATCTCAATCTTCGAACGCATGGAGAGACTCGGTGTCAAGGTTTCTTTACTGGATTTGCAGTATCGCATGCACCCACAGATTGCTGCGTTTCCTTCGTTGCAGTTTTACGGTGGAAAGGTTGGCTCGGTGCCAACGCCGCAAGATCGTCCAGTCGTTCCTGGTTTAGCTTGGCCGTCGACCGACGTTCCGATCGCCTTTGTGGAAATAAGCGGTCTCGAAACGCGCGAACCCGACGGTAACAGCATATACAACAAAGAGGAAGCGAAAATCGCGATCGGTGTCGTCAAGAAACTTTTAAAGTCAGGTGACTTGGCCGGACCCGGTGAAATCGGCGTCATTTCTCCGTATGCCGCTCAAGTGCGTCGACTGCAAGAAGAATACGGTGTCATCGGGAAGCCAAAACGCAATTACCTGGATTTGACTGAAGAAGATTTGATGGATGAACTCGAAATTCGTTCCGTGGACGGCTTTCAAGGCAGAGAAAAAGAGGTTATAGTTTTGTGTACCGTCAGAAACAACTCCTCCAGTGGCATTGGTTTCGTCGCCGATCCTCGACGTCTCAACGTCGGCATCACGCGCGCAAAGCGCGGACTCATCGTGCTCGGCAACCGCAAGACGCTGTCAAAAAATGAAACGTGGCGAAATTGGTTCGAATGGATCGATAAGCACAACTGTACCGTCGTAGATAATACAAAGTTTTTCTAGAAATGTAGTTTGCACGCACCTTCACCGCAGCTTTACGCTGATTTCGGCTCAAACTTCATCGCCGCGCCGTTCATGCAGTATCGCAATCCCGTGGGAGGCGGACCATCTTCGAACACGTGGCCCAAATGTCCCTGGCAAGCCTTACAACGCACTTCGGAGCGCGGCATGAACATGATGGAAAAGTCCGGAACTTCCATGACGGCGCCCGGAAGCGGATCGTAAAAGCTCGGCCACCCCGTTCCGGAGTCGTACTTGGTCGAAGAATCGAACAGAGGCGTCCCGCAACCAGCGCACACGAAGGTCCCCGTTCTCTTTTCCTTGTTCAACTCGCTGGAGAACGGACGCTCTGTCGCCTCCTTTCGGAGCACCTTGTACGTGAAAGGCTCCAACTTTGCCTTCCACTCATCCTCCGTGAACGCGATGTCCCCTCTTCGTTCGAGGACAGCCATGGCGGCATCGCTCGCGAACTCGCTCGGATCGGCGTTCGCGCGCCCGCTCGCGCCCGTCAACGCGGCGCCGGCGAGCGGCAAGGTGATGAGCGGACGACGACTGATGACGTTTCGTTGGGTCACGGAGGCAGCTTTATCGTTCGCCGCGCACGCGGACGCGTCACCGCGGGCGCGACGCACGGGCGCGCGACTTCCCTTGATGGGAATGAAACCGCGCTGGGACACCTTCAGGGAAACCGCGGACATGCCGAGTTGTGTGGCGTGGTGCACGATGACGTGGTGCTTCTTCTATCATCTTCTACGCGGTGCCTAGCATTACTACTCAACTATTTTCTAAGCGTCGACGGAGACTTTCGGGTGCATTTCGAGCGCAAAGGAACGCAAAAAATCACAACAACCCGCTCTCCGGCCAAGCGTCGTAAATGGTCTCGTCTTCGTCGAAGAATCGCGCGTATCCGCTGTGATGGTTGGCGACGGTGACCGGGTTGAGCATCCTCGCGTCTCGCATGAACCTTGCGGGGTCTTGCTCTCCCTTCGCGCGGTACACGTGCGTGGTGGTGCCGCTGTCGTCACCATCGTTCGCGTCCGTCCAGAGCATCGATCCCGCGTGGGCGTATTCGACGGCGAATCGACCTTCGTTTGACGTCGGTAACCAATAGCCGCTCGTCGGAACGCGCGCAAATAAATCACCGCCGTGGACCACTCGAGCGTAATTAAGATTAGGAAGATCCTCATCTAGATGACGAACGAATTCTTTATCCCCGACGCGCGGTTGACCGAACGTCACGGCGTCCACGATGACGCCTTCTTTCCTGTACTCTGCCGCGAGACGCGCCGCGCAAATAGTCGAAAGCGCGCCTCCCAGCGAGTGACCGGTGACGACCAATCTCTTCGTTTTCCCGCTCGACGACGGCGCGTCCATCTCTCTGCGCACGGCGTCTTCGATGTCTGTCCTCAACGCCTCGTACGCCTCGGCGTACCCCGCGTGTATGCGTCCCGCGCCGCCTCGAAAAGCCGCCTGTCCGGCTCGGCCGTTAATCTGAGACTCCCGAATCAACCCTCGCAATGGGCTCGGCGTCGTCCCTCGAAACACCACGATGACCCACTCACCCCCCTCTTCGCCCTCCGAGAACGTCGTCGCGAACACCCCCGCCCTCGTCGTCCGTCGCTCGCCCCCTCCGTCGAACCACGCGCGCGTTCTCAAACCGCCGCCCGGCGCGAAAGATTCCATCGTCTTCGCTCGCAGACTCGCCCCGTCGCCGATCAGCGGCTCGAATCCCAGCGGCACCGCAAAATCTAATCCCTCCGCGCGCGTCTCGTCGTCGAAGAACCCCCCACCGTCGCGTCCGCGCTGTCCCAATCGCCAATACGAAGTCATCGACAGGCGCGACAGCGCCTTCACCCCCTCCCTCGTTCGCGGTGCGCTCGCCGTCGTCGCCACCGACCGTCGGCGTCGAGCGACGATCGCGCTCGCGCGTCGCCATCCCTCTCGCCGCGCCGCGCATCGCGTCGACGCCAGCATCATCGGACGCGCGCGGTGTGACGCCGCACGGGTCGTCTCGGCTCGACGCCTTTCTCCCCCGCGCCGTGCCCGACGCGCACCGTCCGACGCGCCGAGCGTCGCGCGACGACCGACGCACCGTCGCAATGTTCGCGTCGTCGTCTCGCGCCTCGCGCGCGCTCATCGTCCCCGCGCTCGCCGTCGCCGGGACCGCCGCCGTCGCCTCGACGTCGTCGTCATCTTTGGATGAGAGCGACCTCGCCGTCGCCGCCTATCGCTTCGGCGTGGCGACGACGTACTTCGTACCCATGTACGCCGTCGATTACCGCGCCCACCGCGCTCGCGTGCGCGAGATGGGCGGCGACGGCGCGGACGAGGAGGCGAGACGCGCGTCCAGACAAGTCATGTGGCGACGCGTGGCGGAGCGGTTTCGAGACTGCGCGCGGACGTTGGGCGGGATATACGTCAAGGCTGGACAGCACGTGTGCGCGCAACCGATCGCGCCGAAACCGTTTCAGATGGTGCTGCGAGAGCTCATGGACGACGGTGGACGACGACCGTTCGAGGAGGACGCGAGGACGTTTCGGGAAGAGGTGGGATCGAGCATCGACGCGTGCTTCGCCGAGTTTGATAAAGAACCGATCGCTTCGGCGTCGTTGGCGCAGGTGTATCGGGCGAAGACGTTGGCGGGGGAAGAAGTGGCGGTGAAGATTCAGCAGCGACCGGTGGCGAGATTTTTAGAGAGCGATCTGTGGACGATTGAGGGATATTATTCTCTCATGGAGTATCTCGTCCCGGGGTTGCGCTTCAAGTGGTTGGCGAGCGAGACGAGGAGACACATGGGAGAGGAATTAGACTTTACGAGCGAGGCTGAGAACGCGCTCAGAGCGACGAAGATGCTGGCGAGCGATTTCGACGAGAGCGAACTGCGCATACCCCGCGTGCACAGACATCTGAGCGGGAAGAGAGTGTTGACGATGGAGATGTGCGAGGGCACGCGCATCGACGACGTCGCCGCGCTCGAGCGGCAAGGGGTGGATTTATCCGTGCTGGCGGAGAGAATTCAGAAAATTTTCGCTCGAATGACGTTCGTGCATGGGTTCGTGCACGCTGATCCGCACCCGGGGAACATTCTCGTGGATAAAAATGGAGGCATCGTCTTGCTCGATCACGGCGTCTATCGTACGTTGGACGACGACTTGCGCGCCAAGTGGGCGCATTTGTGGCTCGCGCTCATACGCTCGGACGACGAGGGATTACGAAAGGCGACGAAAGCGCTCGGTATGGATCCCGAAATGTCCCAATTCTTCAAGCTCATACTCGCCGTGGTTCCCACGAGAGTGCTCGAAGAGCCAAACAACAAGTCAAAGCAGCGCGTAAACGCGTCGGATACGTTCACGGTGGCGGAGAAGCGCGCCGTGTTGAAGAAAATCATGGGCGTGCGTTTAGAGGACCAGTCTAGACTGTTCGAAACGATTCCGCGAGAACTACTTCTCGTGCTCAAGGCGAATAATCTTCTGCGATACATCAACGAACAGCTTGGAAGTCCAATCAATCGGTACCCGATCATTTGGAAGGCGGCGACCGAGGGACTCGCGAAAATCGAACATTCAAAGAAGGCATCCGCGCTCGAAGGCGACGAATCGCAGACGACCAAGCGAGGTATTCTCGCGCGCACGCGAGAAGGTCTCCGCGATACCATCGCATTGTTTGTTCTTCCGATTCAGTTGATGGCGCTGAAAGGAAAGCTCGCGTTTGCGTTTTGGCAAGCCAAGGGCAAGGCGACGGCGGCGGCGGTGGCGGCGGCAAAAACGCCGCCTCTCGTGCCCCCGATGTAGTGAAACGTAGTTAGCTAGGTTTTATCTGTTTAAATAGACCGCTAGTGATTCATTCATCCTCTTCATTCATCCTCTTCCTCGTCGTCTTCTTCCTCCTCGTCTGAAACGATTCCCCAGATGCCGAGCGATTCGGGCGATTCTCCGTCGTCATCGGCAATGTTTGGATCCGCGCCCCAATCGAGCAACGTGTTGGTCATGTCTACGTCGTCTAAGTTGACCGCAAAGTGTAACGGTGTTTGACCGTATTTATCTTGCACGTTAATCTCAGCCTTGAGCACCGCCAGATTCATCGCGAGCTTGGAGTGTCCGCCGTCCGCGCACCAGTGCATCGGCGTGCGACCAAATGCGTCGCGCTCGTTGACATCCGCCCCGTTTTGAATCGCAGCCATAGCCGCGTCTAAATCGCCCAATTTGCACGCCTCGATGAGTGCTCCGGACGTCGTCGTCTCTTCCTCGTCGCTCCACGCGGAGTGATCCTCCACCACGGGTTGACTCTGTCTCTTTTCCATTTGCGACCACGCTCCGCCGTACACGCCTCGTTCACCGTCGTTCACCGTCGACGTCTCCTCTTCCTCCTCGGCGTGAAACTCCATCGCGGCGAGTCTATCCGCCTCGGTGAATCCATCGTCATCCACCACCGTCGTCGCTCGATCTCTCTCGCGTTCCCAATTCGTAAATGTCTCGACATACGCGCGCATCGCCTCCCCTCGCGACAACGCGCGCGCGTTCGCCCACGCCTCGTACTTAATCCACGCCACGCCGTCCAACGGATTCGTCGGCCGCGTCGCATCTCTCTCAAAATCCTTCGTCGACTGTTTATACAATCCATACAGCCTCGCCTTCACCTTTGGATCGACGTACCGCGCGTCCGCCGCCCCCGCGAATCGTTTCGCGCACTCCTTGAACCGTTCCCTCAACGCATCGTCCACGTCCTCCACCTCCTCCTCGCGCGTCGCCCATCGCGTCCCCGACGCCGACGGCGCGCTCTGGGACATCGATTCGCTCACCGATGCGCGTCGCACGTCGCTCGCCGACGACGCGCGCGACCAAGCCTTGGCGAAACGTCGAAGTCCATAATCTTCGTCTCGACCACGTCTCGCGCACACGACGACGACGAACGCACCCACAGCCACTCCCGCGGCGTACGCGTACGCGCGCGCGCGCGCCGCATCGTCCGCGCCCATCTCACGCGCGTCTGTCGATCCACACGCGTCGCGTCACGTCGCCGAATGCGGCACACGTAAGAACGCCTCCTCGCGCACATTTCCCCTCTCTCTGGCGAGTCGATTGACGAGTCGATGGATGCGATGAGAGATGCCGTGAGAGTGCGACGCGTGCGACCGCGCGCGCGGGGTGAAAGCGAGAGAGATGGGTGAAGAGAAAATGAGCGCGCGCGGTGGTCGACCGCGATCGATCTCGCGCGCGGTGGCGGTGCGTCGACGATCGGCGATGTGTGTTCGATTGACGTTTCGGTTTCTCGGAACGCGATGGATCGATCGTGTGCGCGACGACGACGACGACGACGCGAGACTGACGACGACGACGATGGGGGTGATGGATGGATCGACGCGTAGATTTTACTCGCGTTCGTGGGCGTTCCGGGAGCGCGCGCGACGTCGCGAGCGATGTTACAGGTGCGAAGATTTCGATTTGTTTGTTTTTTTGGTTCTCCCTCGGCGACGACACGAAATCGACGACGACGACGCGTGGTGACCCTCTCTCGCTCTTTGTTCGCTCTTCGTAGGTCGAGGATGGGACGGTCGAGGGTGATCTCTCGAACGCGAATTGCGATGCGTTCAACGCGGGCGCCGTGTCGATCGACGCGTACGCGTGGAGCTCCGCGCCGAGAGACGCGATGCTTCGCGTCGGCGTCGAGGCGCGCGCCGATCGAGGCGCGCGAGAGACGTACGCAAGCGTCTTGATCGCGAACAACGTCGATCGCGAGGTGAATCTGAACGGAATTACGATACAATACGAATTTTCACGATTAGTGCGCGATGGAAACTCGACGACTTTTACGACGACGCCGGTTTCCGCGGGAGATTTTGAACTCGCGTGTTGGGGAGCGCAAATCGTCGGACCGAACGGCGCCAGGCGAACGGTCAATTGCGCGGATTTGAACTTTGAAATGAACGACGCGGGACCGCGCGTCGTGTTTGGCCCGAACATCTCTTTAAACGCGGGTGAATTTCTGGCAGGTGGATACTCGAATTTCTTGTTTAGTTTTCGCGATTCACGAAATCGCGTCATGGATGTCGAATCGGTTCGAGCGCTTGATCCGACGTGCGACGCCGCTCTCTTCGACGAGTCTGGTTCTCAAGGCGTCGATATCGCGCCGACGTCGACGTTTGGTTGGAATCCAAACGAAAATCTCATGTTGAGCGTGTGTCCGAGTTTACTCGACGAGGTGTTCGACACGCTCTCGGCAAACGGAGACGTTGTTCGAGGCGTCGTCGGACATCGCGGCTGCGGCGCGCTTGACGTGTCCAAGCTCGCGTTCGCCATCGACCTCGGAGGCGCGTACGACGAAGAATCCATTCAAGTCGCGTGCGACGGATTACAAATCGTGCGTCCGATCTCATCCATTCCTTCCGGTGATGATCGCGTGGGGTGTAAGATTGACGTCAACGATCGGGGCGTCGAATTGCGTTTCGATCGAGACGACGTGGTACTGTGTCCGGGTTGTTTCCTCGTGGGCGGACCGAACAATGTCATCCTCTCTTTCTCGTACGATGACGGTCGAGACTTTTCAGATACGACGATTTCTGAAGCTCGCGCGTTTTGTACCGGATTTCCTCGCGGAGACGCGCCCGTCGACGGAGACGTTCGATCGTGCGCCGAGGAAGAAAACGCCGAGTACGAAGGTTCAAAGCTTCTCACCGGAGGTTTGTTCCTCGTTCCGTCTCCCGAGGCGTGTTGTCTCGCGTGCAGAGAAAATCCAGACTGCAACGTCTGGACGTTTTGCACTGCGGAGGACGGGTGTGGTCGATCCGAATTCGCATACACGTACTCGGCGTGCGAGATGAAATACGCGTCGCCGGAAATCATCTCTCAAGACATCATCCCGGGCAAACGTGGACCAGACGTGACGTATATCTCCGGCGCGCTGCGAGATAAACAGATCGATGCGGTTGCTTTCGACACGTCGAACGAACGCAAGGAGTGTCGCGCGAAAACAGAGGCGAATTACGACGGAATTCAAATCTCAATCGTCACCGCCGTGTCCTGGAGCGCGTGCTGCGACGCGTGTCTCTCAGATCCGGCGTGCGCCGTGTGGACGTTCTGCGACGACGTCAACGGATGCGATGGCGAATTTTCTCATCAGACGTGCGTCTTAAAAATCTTCTTGGTCGGCGGTGATCCTCGAAATCCACCAACCATTGCGACGGGCGAAGGCGTTCCGTGGGTCAGCGGTTCGCTCGCCGATCGAATCCCCGAACCTCCGCCTTCGATCGAAGGCTGTCGAGTGGAAGAGAACGCCAATTACAAGGGTCATCCGCTCAATATTGGTTCTGTTCTGATCGTCAACGACGTCTCTGAGTGCTGCGCCGAGTGCAAAAAACTGAAAAAGTGCAACGCATGGGTGTTTTGCGCCAATCCCGATGGGTGCGGAAACGAGTACTACGAGTACGCATTCGGCGAGTGTTGGTTGAAGAGCTTGTCCAAAGATGACGTCGCAGCCGAGCCCGTTCCAGCGTGGGAACGAGGAGGGAACGTCACGTGGACGAGTGGAATAACGGAGGCCGTGGTTCCGTCACCATCTCCATCGCCGCCGCCGCCCGTCGTGGTGTCTTCTCCATCGCCACCACCGCCGCCCGTCGTGGTACCGTCTCCATCACCACCACCGCCGCCCGTCGTGGTACCGTCTCCATCACCACCATCCCCTGTCGTGGTACCGTCTCCTCCACCGCTTTCGACGTGTCTCAGACTCCTCGAGGATCTCAGATCACGCTGCGAACCAATTTTTGGCGTGGAAGACGAGAATGCGTTCGATCGAGCGTGTTGTGATCTCGTTCGCGGAATGAACGTGGAGCGCTGCTTCTGCGATGGAGCGACAATCGATGCACTCGGAGACGCGCTCGACACCATTGACATGATGTCGCAGACGCTGTGCAGCTCTGGCCTGAAAATCGTCTCCGGAGAGGCGTGTTTTCCGTCGCCTCCTCCGCCGCCTTCCGCTCCGCCGAGTCCTTCGCCTCCGCCACCGAGTCCGCCGCCGCCGAGTCCATCGCCGCCGAGTCCACCACCACCAAGTCCACCACCACCGAGTCCGTTGCCGCCGCTGAGTTCTCCTCCGCCGAGCCCGCCGCCGCCGAGCCCACCTCCACCGAGTTCGCCTCCACCGAGCCCGCCTCCGCCGAGCCCGCCTCCGCCGAGTCCTCCGCCTCCGCCGAGTCCTCCGCCGCCGAGTCCTCCACCTCCGGCTGACGAGTGCCCTGTACTCAAACTCATCGGAGGACCGAACGCGGTGCAAAACGAGGTGCTTTTGAACTCGCTGTACATCGATCCTGGGGCCACGGCGATGGACGATCGCGATGGAGACATTTCTGATTCCATCGAAGTCGACGCGACAGAGGTGGACACCAGTCGCGTGGGGACATATCGCGTCACGTATCGTCTACGCGACTCTGGTGGGTGCGAAGTCACCGCCGAACGCCTTGTTCGCGTGTTTGCGCTCGTGCCGACGTCTGATTACGATCAGCTGACGTCTCTGTGCGTTTTGAACATACCGCGAGTCGAAGAACTCTGCGCGCGCGTCGAAAACGACGGCTACGCTCCGAATCCGGCGTCTTTACCGAGCTGTTGCGTCGCTCTGAGCGATCTCGATGATGCTGGCTGTTTCTGCGTACCGGAATTCGTCGACAAGTTCCAAGGGACGCAACCGTCGCTCGGTGAATTGGCCGCGTTCACGCCGCTCGCGTGCGGATTCAGAATCAAAATCGGTGACGTGTGCGAAGATCAACAATTGTTGACACAATTTTTGAGCACGCCCACAGCGGTACCCGAAGTGACGATACCCAACGAAAAGTGGACACGCATCGTCGACGACGGCGGTGTATTGCGCGAAGACGTCAGTTGTTCTGATACCGTCACGGTGACGCAAAAGTATTGCGGCGCCATTCAACAAAATGTCGGCGTCGCTCCTCGAATTTCAGATTTCGCTCCGTGTTGCGCCACGGCGGCGAGACTGCACAATGAGAGCTGTCTCTGCGACGATTTCTCTCTCATCAACGACGATAACGTCGACTTTTTGCGCGAACTCGTCGGATTCACGCCGCTCGGATGTGGATTCAACTTGACCAAAGACTGTCCCGAGCTCGCGGAGAAACTCGGCGTACAAACCGTCTCGGTGGATCGACCCAGTCCTCCTCCGACCGCCGAGACGTCGCCCCTCATCCCGGTTGGTCCGGAGGGTTCCATCACGCGTCCACTCGAGGGCTTCGGCGTCGTCGTCGAAAATGGAGAAATCGTGCCGAGCGACGAACCCGGTGCGACGGCGTGCGACGCAGTTCGCGAGTTGCAAAACTTTCTCGTCGTCGGGTCGAGAGAAAACACGACGGAATACGACGTTCTCGGAGCCATCGGGTGTTGCTCGACCAGAACAATCCAAGTTCCAGAACTCACCGTCGTGATCGGTTACAGACCTCGATACGACGACGTCAACACGTTTGTGCCGGCGAAGAGCGTTCCCGAGGTGACGTGCCAGGGACTCACGATGCTCTCCGCGCGCGGAGACGTTCTCGACGACGATCTGTGCGACAACGTGGCCGTCAAGGCGTCTCTCGATAGCATCGAAATTACGCTTCGAAACTTGACGGTCCCCGCCAACGCCGCCATCGCCGGACGCAGACGCGACGGTAAAATGTTCACCGTGACGCACGAAACGCGAGAGACGCTGGACGCGCTCGTCCCCGTCGTTCTCGCGCTGCAATGCGACACGTCAGGATCGTGGGCGGACGCGCTCGAACCTTTCACCGGTGGTACAGGACGGAAACTTCTTCAATTTTTCGGTGGAATTCCATTTTTCCCAGACTTTGATCGAGAAGACCGTCCGAGGGACGACGTTCGGCCGCCGCCGTCTCCGCCGCTCGCCGGGTTCAATCTGAGTCAGTACGCGCGTCCCTCCTTTCGCGACGAAGATTCGCGAGACGAGCCGGAAACACCTCCTCAACAGTGTCGCGATGTTCTTCCGCGGGTTCGCGCGCCGCTCAAGTGGTACGGCGAACGCCTGGATGGCGACGGCGATTACCGCGTCTCGCCGTTTGCTCGATACGATTTCCGCGGATCCATCGGCGTAGACGAAAACGGAGACTCCGTCAGACTCACCGACGTCAACGTTCCGATCGTGCTCTCATCTTGGGTGAACGACGCGAACGGTACGTGGCGCGAGATCGACGATCCTCTCGAAGAGTACTCGATTGAGTGTTCAATGCTGAGAATACGCGACGACGCGTCTCGCGCGCCGAGCGTCGTTGCGTGCGGCGGACTCGAGTTTTACATGACGACGTACACGCCGCGAGGCGTGTTCCGCGAAGAAAACGATCAACCTTTACCGAAGGTCGTCCTTCTCGAGGTTTCGCTCTCGAACGTCGAGCTCTGCGGTGGATGTCGACTCGAGGGCGACGCGAACGGCACCTTGTTCAGCGTTGTCAGTCGCTCGGGCGCGCGTTTCGATTACGTCGGTCCCTCCGTCGGGAATCCAACCTGTCGCAGAGATTTGGAAGGCATGCCGGTAGAAGTGATCGCACCGCTACCAACGGAGTCCCCGATGGCGCCGCCATCGACGTCCGGACCGGTGTGCAACGGGGAAAAAGGACTGAATCTGAAAGGCATTCTCATTCGCGACGGTTCAAAGTTCATCGTCGACACCGAGGAGGAGTGTTGTCTGGCGTGTTGGAAGACGCCCGATTGCGACACGTGGGTGTACTGCACCGGCGATTGCAAAGATTTCGCCTATCACTCGTGCTGGTTGAAACGATCGATCAGTGGAGGGTACACGGTGGAGCGCGGGCCGACGGAAGTGTCTGCGTGGGATCGAGGCGAAGACGTGCCCTGGACGAGTGGTTGGTTTCCGAGCCAACGCACACCGCCGAGCCCACCCGCGTCGCCGCCGGTGCCTCCATCACCGTTACCGACGCCGTCACCGTCACCGTCTCCGACGCCGACGCCGTCACCGTCACCGTCACCGACGCCTGCTCCGCCCGCGCCTGATTCTGCGACGTACTTCACCCTTCAACCGGGCGTGCCCGTACAAATTCCGGCGTCGACGATTACTGTGACGCCGGGCGCGCGGATTCCCTCGGAAATCACGCCACCTGCACCGGGACCGACGCCCACGCCGCCAACGGATGGGCTCTCAGGCCTCTGTTCTCCAGAAGATTCGACGATTTGTCCGACGGAGACCGCGCCCGAACGCTTGCGAGAATCCGACGTTCGGTTCAGTCTCCAACTTTTACCAGGCGAAGCCGGAGCGCAAGCCGTCGTCACGGGCACCGCCATCAATTTCGGTCGCGTGAGCGATAACGTGTGTCTCAGAGACGTCACGGTCACGCTTCCGTTCGAGCGACGCGTCAAGGATCCGAATTCATCCGAGTTCAGATTGGCGTCTCCCGACGAGTTCGTCGTCGACTGCGTCTTTGTCGGCGTGCGCTCCCGCGGTGGTCCGCCTTCTCAGAACGCCAATGGATGCGACGTGTACGCGACGGCCCGAGTCATCGAAACCGGCGTTGAGCTCGAGTTCCAAGACTTCGCGCTGTGCGCCGAGTGTTGGTTAGTCGGCGGTCCGTCGAGCGCGCTCTTCACCGTGCGCCACGTCGACGACTTGGAGCTCGAGCTTCCGGAGGCGACCGTCGCGCAAGCGAATGTCATCACGGAGGCCGCCGCCGTGTGCGCTCCGTGAAGATAGAAAATCAATCACCATCAAGACTTTTTGAAGCGATACGACGACGACGACGACAGACGACGTGAACGATTCCGACGCGCACCTTGTAATCAACATTCGACGCCTCGCGTTAGTTGAGCGCCGACGTTCATTCTCGTCGACGACACTCCCCCACCCTCCTCGCGCGACCCGAGTCGCTCTCTCTCGAGGGATGGCGTAACGAAGAGTCAACGTCGACGGCCTGCATTCAGGTACTCGCGCGTCGCGCGCGCCGTCGAGCGCGCGTAGAGAGGCTCGAGAGTCACGCGAGAGGCTAATTCGGATGTCCCTGTCGGATGACGAACTCACGAGGGACGACGCCGCGATCGCGCGGTGTCTCTCACTCGAGGAGCGCGAAGCCGCGGATACGGACGCGCAGATCGCGCGCGACGCCGCGCTCGCGAAGACGTTGAGTCGAGACGTCGCCTCTGCGCTTCCCGCGTTGGACTTCGACGTGGCGCTGGACGAAGCCATCGCGCGCGCCGTCGCGTCTAAAGATGCCGTGAGTGGTGATGTCCGATCGGATCCGTCCGGAGATGCTTTCGTACCCAAATTGAACGATCTGGAGACGCTGCCCGCGTCGAAAGTGGTGGACGTCGATCACGGGCGCCTGCAGTTGAGGCTGGATTTTTACGGACTTCGCGAGAAAATCGTCGAAGGCGACGGTAACTGTCAGTTTCGAGCGCTCAGCGATCAGTTGTTTCGAGACGGTGGTGCAAATCACGAAGAAGTGAGGTCGTCGGTCGTCGAGCGTTTACTGTCGAATCCGGATGATTACGCTCCCTATTGCGCTCCGATGTCGATCGATGAATACGTGCAGCGAATGTCCAAGCCGGGCGAGTGGGGAGATCACATCACGCTCCAGGCGGCATCCGATGCCTACGGCGTTGAGATCAACGTGTTGACGTCGTACATGCAGGCTGGATTCATAGAAATTCAGCCGCAAGACACGGATGCGGTGCGAAATTCACCGCGAGCTCTCTGGATTTCGTTCTTCGCTGAAGTGCACTATAACTCCATCATTCCCGGACCGACGATGACGGTGACGACGACGAGGTGAACGTCGTCGCAAACGACGAGCGCCTTCATTCAAAATTCTTTCTTTGTGTAATTAAATTAAATTAAATATCAATCATAGGCGCGAGCAACATCTAGAAAAAGTTTTACTGCGAGGCGACGGCGACCGCGCGGCGAATCGCCGCCGGCATTGAGTTCATCACGACCGGCGTATCCACGCATTTCGCAACATTCCCGTACCCTCGAATCATCAACACACGTCCTTGCTTCTCACCCGGCGCGTCTTCCACGCTCGCCACGATCGCCCCGACCGCCGACAACTCGCCCGCGGCGGCGCCCGGCGTCGACGTCAAAAACGTCAACTCGAATCCATCCTCGGTGCGATCCACCCTCTGCGACAGCGCGAACGGGAGATTTTGCCCAGAGCTCGTCAGCGTGCTCGCCCACTGATACAATCCATCGCACAGCGCGCGCTCGTTCACTCCCACCGGCAGCTTGGCTGTCCCGAGCTGGATGGAACCGTCATCATCATCATCCGCCACGCGTCCGTCGCTCGCGCGCGCTCTGTGCGTCACCGCGCGTCGAGACCCGCTCCCACGATATCCTCTCGCACAATCGCGAACGATCACCGGTCGCGCGGACGCGACGACGACGCGCGCGCACGACATAATCTCAAATGTGCGTCGCGACTCGCTCTGACGTCCCGCGACGAAAAGACGTCAGAGCGAGTCGCGATTTCCAATCGCGATGCTGGCGACGACGATGACGACGAGCGCGCGCTGCGGCGCACCCGCGCGAGCGACGGTGACCGGGTCGCGACGCGCATCTTTCCGACGCGCGGCCGCGCGCGGCCGCGCGGTGGTGGTGAAGTCGGCGCCGATGGTGACGACCACGTCGAGCGCGCTATCCACTTCGTCTTCGGTGTCGACGTGGACGCGCGAGGTCGCGCGCGAGGGCATCGCGGCGCGCGGGGACGTCGTCGTCTCGCGCGCGGTGCCGGTGATCGGTGACGTGGCCGAGCTGGAGGGTGGGATTCAGGCGTTTTATCTCGGCATGTTGCTGACGATCCTCGGCGGCGCCGGGTTCATCGTCGTGCGTCAGGTGCTCATTCGTAGAGAGTTGGACGATCAAGCGAAGAAGATGGGGGAGAGGATTCGCGCCGGGAACGCGAGCGCGGAGGATTATTTCGAGATGGGGAGCATTTTGCTTCGAAAGAAGGTTTTCACGCAGGCGGTGAGAAACCTGCAAGCGGCCGAGGCGAACTGGGACGGCGACGAGCAAGACTTGGCTCTGGTGCACAACGCGTTGGGATTCGGATACTCGAACACCGACAAGATTGACGACGCGATCGTCGAATACAAAAAGTCGGTCGCGTTGCAGCCTGGATACGTCACGGCGTGGAACAATCTCGGAGAGGCGTACGAGAAGAAGAAGGAGCTCAAGGAAGCCATCAAGTGCTACGAGGAGAGCTTGGTGCTGGCGCCCAACAACCCGACGGCGACCGAGCGTTTGGAGGAGATCAAGATGCGATTGAGACGTCGCGGACAGCTCGAGGAGTGAGAGCGCGGCGAAGATTGACGCGTCGCTCGCTTGCTTTGCGTTTTGTAATGTCAACCCGTCGCGTCGCGCGAAGATGCAAAAAAAAGCAACACACAAAACAAAACTTCTAATCATCTTCAGTTACATCTGCATCGCCGCGTTCGCGGCCGCGGACGCGTGGGCTTGCTCTTCGGCTATTTTCTTCTTTTCTCGACTTCTACGATTTTGAAACCAGTTGTACACGTTGGATTCCTGAATGTGTCCGTATTGCGAGAGCATCTCTGTCACCTCGCGCAGACGCTCTCGCACGGGCGGTTGTTCCCCGGCGAGGAACAAATCTTCCAAAATCTCGTAATGTTTCGGCGTTCCGCTCCATCGCGGTCCTCGCTGCGACTTATCCTCCCCTCTTCCTCCTCGCTGCCCGCCCGCGTCGACGCGCGTTCCCGCGACCCCGGCGTTCCCGCTCCACCCGACTCCCGCCGGTATCGGCGCCGGCATCGTTCGCATCGCCTCCGTCCCGGGCACATCCTTACGCACCGCTCGCTGCCTATCCGTCTGCTGCGTCGCGTTCACCGTCGTGATTTGCAACAACTGCTGACAGATGTGCGCGTACGCCGCGATCTGCTGTCGAAACGCGTACAACTGCCGCTCCGTCATGTGCACCGCCGCACCCACCGGCGGTCGCTTCGCCTCATTCGGCGTCACCACCATCGCCGGATTCACCATCGTCTCCACCGTCACCGTCCTCGCGTCCTCCTCGCACTCTACGCGCTCTACGCGCGCCTTCGCCTCATCCTTCGCCTCATCCTCATCCTCATCCACGACGCGCCCCGTCTCCACGTCTCCACGCACCGGTTCCGTCACCTCCACCTCCACCGCGCCTCCGTCCGTCTCCATCGTCGTCGTCTCCATCGTCGTCGTCTCCATCGAACCGAACGACGCGTCCACGCCCTCTCTCTCACGCGTCGCCCTCTCACGCGACAGTGGGCGGGCGCATCAGAATCAATCCACCCATCGATCGATCGCCGTCGCGTCCGAGTGGACCTTCACGACGGGTTTCAAAAACGGACCATACGGGTCGAGACGACACGACACGAGCACCGGGAGGTCATCATTAATTCAATCGCCCCGTCGAGAACGGTCGGTCGTTCCGATCGACCAGCGCTCGCTTAAACACGAGAGGTTTCATCGTTTCTCAATAAAGAGCGCGACGATCGGGTGTCGCCTCGCTCTTTCTACAGAAATTCAGACATGTGGTATATACTCTTCGTTTCCGTACACTATACGTGGTCTTCCTGTATAGACGTCCTCCGAGAACGCACTCGATCGCGCGGTCGCGTCGCTTGACGCGCGTCCTCTCGCCCGGTCGACGCGATCGGGTCGGTCGTTACGCGCGTCACTCGACGAGCGACGCGTGCGTGAGGGATGAGTTCGCCGGTGATCTTGAGTGGATTAGCGCTGTTGGATCTACGAAGACGGGCGAAAGAGGAGGAGACGCGGAGACGACGACGAGGCGTGGACGACGACGACGACGAGGACGAGGACGGTGATTCGTCGTCGGATGACGATGATGGGAGGGAGGATGACGCCGTTGGAACTCGGGGGAGGAACTCGGAGGGGGGGGACGCGGGTGAATCGTTCGATGTGAGGACGGGTGAGGACGACGACGCGTTGATCGATCGTGCGATGGGTGAACGGTCGACGTCGTCGTCTGGGGCGATGACGGCGGGGACGGACGCGCGCGACGAGGGCGGCGAGGGCGAGACGACGACGCGCGGCGAGGGCGAGGATGACGACGATGAGGCGGAGAACGATATGGAGAAACGAACGGGATTGTGTCGATTCTGTTTCACTGGGTCGGAATGTGGAAGACTCATCGAACCGTGCGCGTGCTCCGGGTCGCAGCGTTTCGTGCACAAGAAGTGCCTGCGACGGTGGTGGAGGGTGAGTTATCACACGCGAGGGCAGAGGGAGACGACGTGTCGCGTGTGTCACGTCAAGTATTCGTACGAATCGTCGAGAATCGGTCGACGCAGGGACGAGCTCGCGTGGTTCTCGCTTCGAGCGAGGGATCGATTGAATGAATATTACCACGCCTGGTTTCAGAGCGCGGCGAACGCGCTCCTGCGCCGACGAGGCGTGCGATTGCCGAGAAGCGCGAGCAGCGCGGGCAATCTCGCGCTTCTCGTCGCACACAGCGAAGTTCGCATATGGGCGGGACGCGAGGAGCGTCGTCAAGGAACGACGAGCGGTTTACCCAAGCTCTTACGCGTGGCTTCGTTTTTATTCCGAGCGGCGAGTTCGTACGCCAAGCTTCGATTATTACTCTCACCGAACACCGCGTCGTCGACGGCGTGAACGCGCACGCGTCGATCGATCGATCATTCGTTCCACGGGTGTATCGACACCACCGTCGTCGTCCTCCTCGTTGTAACAAAAAAAGCCACGCAAAGAAAAAACCCGCGTCGCGTCGTCGTCTCTTCAGCTTCTTCACTCGTCGCCTCGCGGGACGATGGCGTCCGCGTCCGTGGTCCCGTCGACGCCCGTCGCGGCGTCGAGGTCCGCGTCCGCGGGCGATGCGTCGAACATAGAGGCGTTCGTCGCCTCCACCACGCCCGTGTTCATCGCTCGACGACGCGCCGAGGACGTCCGAGGCGACGGCGAGACGTCGTCGTCGAAGGATGATGATTCCTACGTCTTATCCGAGCTTTGGGACGCGTTCGTGGAGCCGAGCGCGTTCGGTGCCGAGGTGCCGTTACGATTACAGGAAGGGCAAGACGTGTCGCAGTATTACGTGCCGTTTTTGTCGGGCGTGCAGCTGTTCGTGCGAGGGGAGGCGGGCGAGGGAGAGGGCGGAGGCGAGGGTGGCGGACAAAAAAGGCCGGGCGCGGGGACGGCGGAGTTGATTTTCGAATTCTTTGAAAAGTCGTCGCCGTACACGCGAGCGTCGATGAGCGAGACGATTGAATCCATCTTAGAGGAGAATCCGAGGCTGCGAGAGATGACGACGAGGGATCTGGCGCCGAGCAGTTGGATGAGCGTGGCGTGGTATCCGATTTATCGCATACCGCAGGGGACAATGCTGCACGACGTGCAGGGATGCTTCTTGACGTATCACGCGCTGTACGTGGGTGAATTGCGAGACGGTGACATCGCGTGTCCGCTGCCTCCGCGAATGACGGATGCGCAGGAGGCGTTGATTGATCAGCGAGTGAAGCGCGCGCTAGAGCGAGATGGCGGCGGCGGCGGCGGACGCGCGCGCGTGCTTCGACCCTTCGGTTTATCCATGTACAAGATGCAAGGAGACGTCTGGGCGGCGAACGACGACGTGACGGAGTGGATGAATAAACTCATGGACGGCGCGTACACGTGGTTGCGCATGCGGAAGACGGTGCACCCAGATTACGAATTTTTTAGCCACTTTGGGTAATTTTTTGGCGGCGCGTCGCTTCAGAGACGATCGTCAACATCAACGTCGCGCGCGCTATTCTTCGTCCACTCGTTTACACTTTGTTATACTTACATCAGCATGCATACTAGAAATACCAGTTACGCTCGCGCCCGCTCACGTGCACCGAGTGCCTTCCTGTTTCACCTCAAGCATCATCGCCAGCGCGCTATTCTCCGCCCTCATCGTCGCCACCGCCGTCGTCAACGCCTCCGCCTTCATAATCAACGCCTTCTCCTCCTCTTCGAGAGTCGCGAACCGTTCGTTCAGGCTTTGAACGTACCTCTGTTTCCTCTGTTTACTCCTCGCCGCGCTCTGTCTGTTGGCCAAGATACGTCTCGCTCGTTTTGGATCCCGCAGCGCGATTTCCCGCAGGTCCACGGGCACGGCCTCATCGAACGGCGCATTGTACATCACGCAAGATCCATCGTTCAGCCTCTCCACGGGCGCGTCTCCGGGATAGTCCACCGGAAGTGTCCCGAGTTCGAGTGCGAGCGCCGTCGCCTGCTCCAAATCCAATCCCGCGAAGGCGCCTCCGTCGCCGTCCCCGCGCGTCGCGAGCGCGTCCGCGACGACCGCGCTCGAAACGCCGCGCCCGTTCGCATCGAGCGGTCCCGGGGCGAAGGACGACGAGCGACACGCGCCGCGTCCATCGCCCGCGAGTTGGCGCTCGAGCGTCGCGGCGAGCATGACGTCGATGGGCGTCGACAGCGAGCGCTGGTGGCGTCCACCGCTCGCGCACGCCGGGGAGACGACGCGCGTGACGTCGTCGTCCATCGTCCTCGCGCGTTCGATCGATCGGGCGCGTCGACGAGGAAGCGACGCGAGGCGGAGACTGGCGCCACTTTCGGGACGATGACGAGCGTCGTCGCGGTCGTCGCGCTCGCGGGACGAAGCGAGGACGGGGACGAGATCGAGGAACGCGGATGGATGGATCTCGCGCGCGAGCGCGCGGAGACGGTGGCGCGCGCGGCGACGGCGTCGAGAAATACGAAAGATTTGATTTTTTCAAAATCGTCAGACGAGGCTGAGAACGACGCCGACGCGCGCGAGGAGGCGGCGACGCGCGCGGCGACGCGCGGATCGACGCGAGATGGGTACGCGGCGTGCGGTATGCGCGCGAGATGCGGCGACGGACGACGATCGGACGTTCGCTGGGAGACGTTCGCGTGGGGCTCGGCGGTGTCTTCGTCGGCGGCGAAGAGCGAGTCGGCGAAGATTACGGTCACGCGAGGCGCGGAAGAGGCGGCGGCGTTGGCGTGCGAGACGCTCAATTCTGTGTCATCGAGCGCGAGCGCGAGCGCGAGCGCACGCGCGGTGGTGGATGTGGTGTGGTTCGCCCCGTCGGCGGGCCGAGACGCGGCGAGCGGCGAAGAGACCCGATACGACGACGCTGGGGCGTGGACGCCGGCCATGGTGGCGGCGTACGGAGTGTTTCGTCGAGCGAAAAGTTTGTTTGGTGAGTTTGCGCGCGCACGAGTGGTGTCGTGCGGGAGAGGTAGAGTGTCGCGAGGCGCGAGGGCGGTGGCGGAGGCGGCGGGCGCGTCGGTGACAAAATTAGACGGCGACGAGACGGTGGATTTGGCGGAGCGATGGCGAGGATCTTTGGCGTTCGCATCGGCGACAGGGAAAGAGCGGATAGAAATAGAAGGATTACGTTTATCGGAGATGGAATTGGATCTCTCGTACGGCTCGAAGCGCGTCGTGACGAACAATGCCGCGGTCGGCGGCGCTGCAACGAATGTCGACGAGACGCCGCTCTCGAGCGTTCTGCGCGTCGTTGAGATTGTTCGTGCGGGAGACATTCCGAGCGTGTACTTGAGCGCGGTCCCACCGCTCCGATTACGAGTGGACGACGTGCCCCAATCGCGAGCTCTTCGAGAGTCTTTGTTTTCGTCGTGGAGCGAAGCCGTGGCGCGAGCGCCGACGCCGGGCGACGCGCCCGCCATGGTGGTGAAGACCCAATGGCGAATGAAAGCGTCCGGAACCTATCGCGATTTCTCAGACGATGAATTGATAACACCGCTGTTACTTTATCCCGTCAAGCAACGCCGAGACGACGAGGGAATGACCGCGATGGAATTTCATCTGCGGCCCCTCGCGTCGGTGCCTGAACTGGTACGCCGCCTATCGATGGGAGCGGGCGCGAGCGGGTTGAACAGGTCGAACGTCAACATCGACAACATGAGTAAATTAGCTCGAATCAGGGCGTTGGAAGAGGCAGACGAAGCTTTGAATAGACTCAGTGATCGTCAAAGCGTAAAATTAGATGACATCATCGCTCGGGACGACGTCTCCGCTCGAGACGCGGATGACGACACCTTTGAGGACGCCGAGGCAAATTTGGAACCGATGGATGCAAACTTTTCGCCGGAAATCGGTGCCGTGAAAAGTTCAAAGCTACACTCGGCGGTCACGGCTGCATCTCGCGGCGCAAAGTCGAGCGCCGTCTCCGACGCGTGCGCGGAGTACGCGCAGTTGTGGACGAGATGCGAGGCGCGTCACCGCTTTCCGTGTCCCACCGACGTCGATGGCGCGGGGCAAAAGAGCGGTTCGACCGTCAATTCTTCGGATGCGTACTCGTTCAAGCTGGACGATATCGTCGATCGTTTGATGGAATTCAACGACACCAACGTCTCGAGTCGCCTGGGAGGCCAAGTCGACGGCGTCGAAGGCTTTTACACCGAGACGTTTGCCAAATCGATCGACATCGCTCTGTCGCAACTGGATCAAAACGTCGCGCAGAGTGACATTCTACAAGACGATGATCGTCGCGAACGAGGTAGATTCGGAGCCGAGAGCGCGGTCGAGGACGCGTCGAAGACGTTCCACCAGCTCATTTGCGAGACGGATGAGCACGCGAGAAACCAACGAAGGGCCGAGCGTATGCGACAGATTGAAGAGAAACGAGAGAAAACGTTTCTTTCTCTGGGAATTCGACGACCGCTTTCGTCTTCATCGAACAAGGAGAGTGTTCAACGGACGGAGCACCATCGTTTAAAGGAGTCAGATCCGACGGGCTCCCTCTCGCAGCAACATTTCGACGCCGTGGTCTCCGCTGAGATTGTGTGTCCGGACTGCGCGCGCGTGCTTCAGCGCCCGTCGTCGAACAATCTCAAATTTTGTTACGAGTGCGGGGCGAGAATCGCGTAGAGAGGTGACGGACGACATCGTGACCATTTCCTGCGCATTGGCCAAAATTCTCGACACGTGCTGCGTCATTGCAGAAATACATGTACTAGTTGTGAGTTTGGGAGTGGTTCGAGGTTTGCAAAGTCTTCACTCTTATAAAACTTGTGTAAAATTTGTTTACTTCAATCTTCTGTTGCAACAGAACATCTGACTCCCATATAGTCTCGACGCTCTAGAAAATCTTGTTGGCGGCGCGCGAGGCGTGTGCCGACTACGCCAAAGTCGCGCCGGCGACGGCGAGAACGAGGCTGAGCGCGGCGACCGCTCTCGAAGACGTGCGCGACAATCCGGAAATTGTTGACGACGTTGATGGTGTGGTCGCGGTGAGCTCGGCGAGCGTCGGTATACACCCGTCGTACCCGTTATTGAGAGACCTGCAGCTCCAGGCGGAGATGTCGTACGAGGTGACGCCGTTCGCCGCCTGCGCGATGGCGGGAAGCTCCGTAGGGGTGCCGTAGTTCTTCCCTTGCGCGTCAAAGCACGGACAATCGCGCATATACGTCACCGTGGTACCGTTAATGGTAAATGTCGACGTGCTCCCCGAGCACTCCGAGTAGAGCGCGCGGCACTGCGCCACGGTGACCAAACCGTTCGCGCTATTCGGACCGTGACATCCGAGCGTGAACGGCGCGTCGCGCTGGATGTGATAGTGATACACCGGCGTCGTCGTCGAATCGGGCGTCGTCCCGAAGTGCCCTCCGCACGCGTCGAGATACGGGTACTTTCCCGCGGTGTAGTCTTCGTACCGGCCGTACACGTACTTGTCACCCGCCTCGCCCACTTTGGGCGAGTGTGTACCCGAATTACTCTCGAAGCACTCGAAACCACCGTGAAAGTGATAATCTCCGGTGTGTCCACCACACGAACCGACGATGCCGACGTACTCCGTGCCCGAGATTCGCGGAAGCGTTATGCCGCACACCGACGCAACCTTCGCCGTCGCCACCCCGAGATCCAGTCCTCCCGCGGTGTCGTACGCCAGGCTCGCCGGCGAGCATCCCCAGTTGGAGATGATGCTGTCCTGTTGAGCCGAGAATCCAGCCTCGAACGGCCCGTAGATGTGCGCGCCGCTCGCGATCGTCGACCCCGCCGTTTCGCTGACTTCGTGCGTGTACGAGAGCGCGCCCGACTGCACCGTCGTGCACCCGACGTCGCCGCGCAGATTGCACGCCGTCAGCGACGTCGCGGTTGGATTCGAGCACGCCTGCGCCTGCATGTCGCACCGAAGACGCGCGTCGAGAAACGACGACGACGCGCGCCGCAATTCGAGCGAGCGACCATTGCTTTTAACGGTTCGGCCCGTCCGACTCTCACGGTCCCACGGGCAAACAGAGTGAGACGATACAAAACTCGGAAAAAATAACATCGCGACGCCGATCGCCGTCGCCGTCGTCGCTCGGCGCGCGCGGACGGCGCGTCGGCGTCGGTGAACGAGGCGTTGGCGAGTCATGATTCGAGCACGCATGGGTACTCTGAATCCTGATTGGTTGGAGCCCGTCGTCCCGTCGTCAGACGCCAGAGCGCGACGACCGATCGAATCTCGCGCGCGACGCCGACCATGACGAAATCGAGCGTGGATGATTTTTGTCACCTCCCGCGCGATCTCTCGGTCGGTGACGTCGGCGGGGACGTGCACTGTCTGCAGCGGATGCTCAGACGAGGCGCATTTTCAAACGCCGCCCCGAGCGGGCGGTTCGACGACGCGACGCGGGAGGGGGTGAAACGATGGACGAAAGCGAACGGATGGGCGAATCGCACGGGTTCGGTCGATGCGTCGGTTCGGTCGGCGTACGCCAAGGTGCGTTCGAGACGCCGCGAGTCGTCGAGATCTTCTTTTCTTTGCGCGTCGCCGTCGTGTGTGAGCTCGAGACTGACGGACGAGACGCGCGCAGGCGAACGATTACGCGACGACGTCGAGCGGGAGATTGGTGGACGATTGCGCGAACGGAAAAAACGTCGACGGTCTGGCGTGCGTGGACGTGTGCGCGGAATTCGGGGAGGATTCGCAGTTTTGTCGAACCAAGTGCGCGCCTCGCGGCGACGCCGATAAAAAGTACGCGTGTCGAGCGGCGTGTCAGGACGCCATCGCGGGCGCGTGCGATCGCGCGTTTCCACCGACGAGCGAGGATAATCGTAAAAAGTTTGAGAGTTGTTTAGATCACACGGCGGAGGAGTGCGCGAGCGCGTGCGATAGGTGGCGGTGAGTCGAGAGTCGCGAGGGACGAGAATCGAGTCGAGGCTCTACTATTTTAATGTTTTGATTACATCTCTCGTCGTTCCTATTCTTCCAAGTTGATCGTGTTCCCCAACTTTTCGTATAATTTCTGCGCCGCGATGATTCAGTTTGCGTTCGGTCAGTCTCGTCCTTTGATTCGCTTCTGCTCGTTTCGTTTCGTTTGCCTCGAGTCAACGCGCGCGCACCGTCTTGAGCTCCGCCAATCCCTCTCTCAACACCTTTCGCTCCTCCTTGAGCCTCTCCAACCCCTCCCGCTCGCGCGTCAACATCGCCTCCACCTTTTTCTCCGCCTCTTCCCCGTTCATGACGACGAAACACTCCCCCAAGAGCACCCCACACCCATCCTCCTCGTCCGCGAACGCGAGCTCGGTGGAGGCTTCATCCAGGTCATCGATCGCGCGCGTCTTCGCCGAGATCTCCGCGTCGAGCTCGTGACTCCGCGCGTTCATGCGCGAAAACGCGCATATTCGCTGTTGGTCCTCCCACGTCACGTCCGTCTGCGCCATCCGTGTGTGTGCGCAACGCCGGCCGGCACGTCGCGCGGGCGATGGAATGCCGTCGAGGAGTCAACGCGCCAGCCGCGACGTCGAGCCATCATGCGCGATCGTTGATATGCGACGTTCGACGCTTTTCGGCCATGAGGTTCGATGCTCACATGTTCGAGCTATGCAGTGGGCAATGCCCGCACAGGTTCAAATCCTGTAAGTACCGTTCCACCTACGCCATATTTAGTCGTATTTAGTTGGTACTTTGACCGAGTGGTTAAGGTGCTGCACTTGAATTTTCTTTTATACTCTGTTTTGATCTAAAGTACGAGTCGGCTGTCCGAGAAAATAGTTATTTCCAAAAATGTTGTATGAACCCGAACAGGCGGTTCGTCTCGCCGGGCGAGTCGCCTCGTTGCGAC